>Ga0255768_10000007_pt1 | contig 242452 bp, 191 predicted proteins | sample 071ome_33_FD_179983 | JGI IMG/M metagenome (GOLD analysis project Ga0255768, IMG submission 179983) | Coastal salt marsh microbial communities from the Groves Creek Marsh, Skidaway Island, Georgia - 071412AT metaG (version 2) | ecosystem: Environmental > Aquatic > Marine > Intertidal zone >... | reverse complement strand
ATAAAATTGTTCCAAGACTTTTGCACTGGCTGCTTTTGATTTGAAGGCCTCAAGTTCTGGTCGATCCCTTCCATCTATGTTAACTATCATAAAGGGCGCTTTGCCTTTATACACCTTGCCTGTCTTGCGGTGCACAAGCTTAAGAACCTGACGACCGTCTGGGCCGGCTATGAACCCGGGTGCATATTCCATCAGGGGATCCTGATCTTTTTGATTGCATACAAGCCATTGCCTGGCGACAGCCACCGGAAACTCGGGAGTATCGAAGCGCAGAGTAATATCCTCAGACAGAAATGCTTTGGATTCAAATATGTTATGGAGTGTTTTCCCGGTATACCTGCTTGCTATTGACCCTGCAAGCAGAAATGGAGCAGCGGGAGCAAATATAGGAAGAGAACCTGCATGAGCGAAAAGTTTTGTCAGCGCCTTGCTAAATGATTTTCCAAAAGTATCAGCAACCAACTCAAATGAACACAATAGGCTGCCAAAATGAAGGGCAGGGGTATAGAAGACTATCGGACTGCCTTTTTCAAATGCGCCTATATCCATATAACTGTAATCTTCAGCACGTTCCTGTATGTGGTTGATCATTCGTGCCGATGCTGCATGTTCCAGATATGACTTGACACCCGAGAAAGTCATGACATCAGGTCGACGCCCCAGGAATTTCTTGGGAACATCCCCCGAATAGGAGCTCATTATTTCTATACTCAGAGGTTTGCCTAATCCTATATCGGAGAAAGAGTTTACAGATTGAGGATGCTTCGATTGAGCTCCGTTTAAATCGAATACACCCTTGCGAAATTCAATTTTGGCGACGCTTTTATTGTGTATGATATCGGACAGCTGGGATGCCTTTTGCCTCAATTCCTCGTAGTAAGCAGGAATTGAGCCAACATAATACGTAATGGCCATAATGATATGTTTAAAATGTTATTGAACCTTATTATAGCAGGCGATGCAGCCTGCTGAACCATTATGGCGTTGAAGGAAACGAATTGTTAATATAGAAATTCTTATAAGGCTTCTACAATATTGCTGATTATTTTTTTGAGGCCTTTACTGGAAAGGTATTTTCGTCGAATACCTCCTTTTACATTATTGATATCGAAATCGATAACAAAGGGCGCCAATACAATTGGATCCCGGTTATCGCTGGCAGCTGCAACACCAATAGCTATACTTGAGGTGGATAAAATACCATCATTGGCGCCCAGGACAGCCGCTCTGAGCCATTTGCTGCGGTGAATGTAAAGAACATCCAGATAGTTGTCCAATAGATTTTTGCTTGTATTCATAGTATTTCTCTAAAGCTTCAAAGTTGCTAGAATATTTGAAATTATCCAGTTGTGAGAAATTAATGATGTATTTGAATGCAGCTATTTTATTGGTTTATATCTCTATATTGATTCTCTGATTTAATAATAAACGCATCTTTTGATATATATCTCAAATCAAAAATTTATCACGATCGTCTTTTTGTTTTTGATCGTGTTTTCAAGTGCAGCTCTTTTGAGTCAATCAGAAGAGGTAGTATTAGAAACAAATGAAGAGGGTCATCGTATTCTGATAGATGGAAATCCTTTCTTTATTAAAGGAATAAATTGGGATTATTTTCCAATTGGTACCACTTACAATTTTGATTTTTGGACACAGTCAGATGATTTTATTGAAAAAGCGCTGGACTACGAGATGGGTTTGCTCCAGAAAATGGGCATCAATGCTATTAGGCAGTATACTGGTGTTCCTGCCCGATGGATCAGTCATATTTACGAAGAATACGGAATCTTTACAATCTTAAATCATCCATTTGGACGCTACGGTCTTGAGATTAACAACCAATGGAAAAGTCGGACGGTATACAAAGATGATCTGGTTAGAGAGAAGTTGCTGAAAGAATTGGAAGGCCTTACCCAATCTTACAGGAATACTCCGGGCTTATTGCTCTACTTACTAGGGAATGAGAATAATTATGGTCTGTTTTGGGAAGGCTCTGAAACTGAAGATATTCCTTTGGATCCTTTCTTGAAGGAGTCAGAGGCCGCTGCATTATATAAGCTTTTCAATGAGGCAGCACGGCTCATCGAATCTATAGACCCCTATCACCCTGTGGCTTTTTGTAATGGCGATTTGCAATATCTTGATCTGATTCAGAGATATTGCCCTGATATAGACATATTAGGTACTAATATGTATCGTGGTGAATCTTTCGGCGACACTTTTGATGAAGTAAAGAAGACGACAGGTAAGGCTATTTTATTTACGGAGTTCGGTGCAGATGCATATAACATGATTACAGGGGTAGAGGACAGCGATAGTCAAGCAAGATATTTTTTCTACAACTGGAAAGAGATATTTGAAAACGCCTACGGTTACGGCAAAAATGGAAACTGTATAGGCGGATTTACATTTCAATTTAGCGACGGTTGGTGGAAATATGGGCAGACCAGGAATTTATCCGTACACGATAATATAGCAAGCTGGTCCAATGGAGGCTACATAGAGGATTACACCGAAGGTCGTAATAACATGAATGAGGAATGGTTCGGCATTTGTGCGAAAGGCCATCCTGATGCTTATGGGCATTATGAATTAATACCGCGAAAGGCCTATTATGTAATCAAGGACATCAATAAATACAAGCTATTTGATGGTAATTATGATATAGATGAATTGAATGAATTTTTTAACAGAATCGAAGAGAGCCATTTTATTTATCGTGCTAAATCCAAATAGAAAGAATCAAAACTACTTAATTGCAGGCTGTTTTCAATTTTGTTAAAACTCAAATAGAATAAATACATGATGATAAATAAAACTCCAAGAATCGATCAGTTATATCTGAATGGAGAGTCGTATTACAGAATCAGTGACAGTGACTCAATGCGGCCTTTTTTTATGAGCATTGTCAGTGATTCCAATCACTGGATGTTTATTTCCAGTAATGGCGGACTTACAGCAGGTCGGAAAAACTCAGAATTTGCTCTATTTCCTTACTACACTGATGATAAAATCACCGAGGCTTTTGATACAACAGGTTGCAAGACTATCATTCTGGTAAACCATAATGGGGGTCCTGAAGTATGGGAACCGTTTTCATGCCGGGATGCAGGCAAGTATGATATCACACGAAATTTATACAAAAATAGTGTCGGAAATAAGATCCTTTTTGAAGAGATAAACAACGATCTGTCTCTGTGCTTCAGGTATGAATGGTGTTCCACCAAGATGTTTGGCTTTTTACGAAAAGCAAGCCTGGTGAATGGATCTGATTCAAAGCTTAAAATCGATATGGTGGATGGCATACAGAATATAATGCCATATGGTGTGCCAAGCGATGTTCAGAATGCTTCAAGTAATCTTGTAAATGCTTACAAGCGAGCTGAATTACATAAGAATACCGGTTTGGGTATATACGCTCTTAGTGCTATTATTGTCGATAAAGCTGAGCCATGCGAGGCCTTGAAAGCAAATGTTGTTTGGTCTTCTGGACTTGATGTTTTCAATTACCTGCTTTCTTCACTTCAGTTGGATAATTTTAGACAAGGTCAAAGCCTGACTCACGAAGATGACATTAAAGGTGAACGTGGTGCTTATTTTATGAACAGCATGTTTGATCTGAATGCTGGGGAAAAGAAAGAATGGTATATTGTTGCTGATGTTAATCAAAGCCATAGTAAAGTCTATGAACTCATTTATAAGATTAAAAGCAGCGACCAGCTGATTAATGATGTTGTCGAAAATGTAGAAGATGGTACTCGTACACTGATCTCGCTCAATGCCTCTGCGGATGCACTCCAATGCACGGCTGATTCTTTAAGAGATACCAGGCATTTTGCCAATGTACTTTTCAATAATATGCGTGGTGGGATATTCGATGACAATTATAATATCGAGAAGTGGGATTTCGAAAAGTACTTATCCCATGCCAATCCAACAGTGCTTGAGAATAACAGGTCATTTGTGAAAGGTCTTCCAGAAAAATTTACCCTTCATAACCTTCAGTCTCTATTGGCTGAAAGCTCAGATGATGATTTTAAACGCCTCGCCACGGAGTATTTACCTCTTAAGTTTAGCCGTAGACATGGTGACCCAAGCCGACCATGGAATCGTTTTTCCATCAATATGATAGATGAAAATGACGGATCAAAATTACTTGATTATGAAGGGAATTGGCGGGATATATTTCAGAACTGGGAAGCTATGGTTCATGCCTTTCCGGGTTTTATTGATGGGATGATATTCAGGTTTTTGAATGCTTCAACTTTTGATGGCTATAATCCTTATCGTATCACAAAGGGAGGATTTGATTGGGAAGTTATTGAGCCGGATGATCCTTGGTCTTACATTGGCTATTGGGGAGATCACCAGATCATATATATGTTGAAATTTCTGGAATTTTCGGAAAAACATCAACCGGGCAAGTTGTACAGGTATTTCCAGGAGGATCAGTTTGTATATGCTAATGTGCCTTATAAGATAAAGCCATATGAAGAGATAGTTTTAAATCCAAAGGATACCATTCTTTTTGATCACGATCAAGATTTGGCTATTCGTGAATCTGTTGGCAAAATGGGAGCAGATGGAGCCCTTTTGCAAAATGAAGAGGGTGATATCCACAGAGTTAATTTTATTGAAAAGATTCTGGCATCAGTATTGGCGAAAATGTCAAATTTTGTTCCCGGTGCCGGGATATGGATGAATACACAACGTCCGGAATGGAATGATGCCAATAATGCACTTGTGGGTAATGGCGTATCCATGGTCACGCTCTACTATATGAGACGCTTTTTCAGCTTCTTCGACGATCTTTTGAAAGGTACAGACATAGAACATATCAGTTTGTCTAATGAACTGATGGATTTCTACAAGCAATTGAGAAAGGTTCTGGAGGAAAACCAAGATGTGTTGTCTGCCCAATTATCGGATGAATCGCGAAGGGCAATGCTGGATCAGTTGGGAGAGGCTGCCTCGGATTACAGGCAACACATATATGCCAAATCTTTCTGGGGTAAGAAGAGAACGGTATCGATGGATGGCTTAAGGAGATTTTTTGAATTGGGCCTGAAATATATTGATCACACTATAGCTGAGAATAAGCGGCAGGATGGTCTGTATCATGCTTATAATCTATTGGCTTTTGAAAAGAACAAGCTTAATATATCGTATCTCAGCGAAATGCTGGAAGGCCAGGTAGCTGTTCTAAGCTCTGGAGTTTTGTCATCAGAAGAAGTACTTTCTTTGTTGGACGCTCAGAAGTCGAGTGCCTTGTTTAGAGAGGATCAATACAGTTATCTGCTGTATCCACGAAAAGAATTGCCAGGCTTTCTGGAGAAAAATATTATACCGGAAGAACTGTCAAATAATTCAAAGCTGATATCTGCCCTTGTTGAAGACGGCGATAGAAGTATAGTGGAAAAGGATGTGTTTGGTCAGATTCATTTCAATGGTAACTTTAGGAATCTAGGAGATTTACGGGCAGCTCTCAATAAGCTGAAAGGTTCAAAATATGAAAGCCTGGCTGAAATTGAAGCTGAACTGATGGATGATGTCTTTGAAGCTGTGTTCAATCATAAAGCCTTCACTGGACGTTCCGGAACCTTTTATGGGTATGAAGGCCTAGGCTCTATCTATTGGCATATGGTGTCAAAATTGCTTTTGGCTGTCCAGGAGTGTTGTGTCAGAGCTATCAAGAACAAGGCATCCTCGGAATTGGTAGGACGCCTTTTAGATCACTTCTATGAAATTAACGAAGGCATAGGCGTGCATAAGTCACCTGAGCTTTATGGGGCATTTCCCATAGATCCTTATTCTCATACGCCGTGGCATAAAGGTGCACAACAGCCGGGGATGACAGGACAGGTTAAAGAGGATATTCTTTCTCGGTTTGGAGAACTAGGAGTCTTTGTTGATAACGGAAGTCTGATTTTCTATCCTTGCTTACTTAGAAAATCTGAATTCCTTGCGGAGCAAAAACTGTTCAAATATGTCGATTTTACGGGCGCTACTGGAGAAATTTTGCTTGAAGCAAATTCATTGGCATTCAGCTATTGTCAAGTTCCTGTTATCTATAGAATTTCAGATCAAAGTCAAATACGAGTAGTTTTTGCTGATGGCTCAGATTCTATTTCTACTTCCAATGCCTTAAGTGTTTCTGAAAGTAAAATGATCTTTGATCGCAATGGTAATATAATATGTATTGAGGTTGATATTCCGAAAGAAATTCTAAAATGATCTTGAATATGCAAATAGCTAAAATGACGTACCGTGAAGTGCTTGGATTTATCTTGTTCTTCATGTCAATAGCATGTTCGGCTTTCCTTTTTTCTTGTGATAATAAGCATACGGATAAAACAGAATCAAAGATCAATTTAAGTACGGGTGATATACTAGGGGATCCAGGATATCATGCGATCTGTTATGGTGGGTACAGGGGAAAGACTCTAGAAGAACAACCAAGTATTGAAGAACTTAAAGAAGATATACTTATAATGCATGCGGCAGGTGTCAGATTTGTGCGTACCTATAAGCTCATGTATCCACATGCCGAGAATCTTATAAAGGCAATTCGTTCTGTAAAGGAAGAGGATCCAGAGTTTGAAATGTATGTGATGTTGGGTGCATGGATTAATTGTAAGGATGCATTCACAGCGAACCCCGTTCATAATGAAGAAAGTCCTCAAAATGCTGAGGAAATAACAAGAGCTATAAGAGTAGCAAATACCTATCCTGATATTGTGAAAGTGATTGCTGTTGGAAATGAAGCTATGGTGCATTGGCAGGCTGGATATTTTGTGACGCCGGCTATTATATTGAAATGGGTCAATCATCTTCAGAGACTTAAAAGCATCGGAAAACTAAATAAGGATGTATGGATTACATGCTCTGATAACTTCGCTTCCTGGGGTGGTGGGGGTGAAGAATATCACAATGACGATCTTGTTAAACTCATCAAGGCGGTAGACTATGTTTCCATGCATACCTATCCTATGCATGACACACATTACAATCCTGAGTTTTGGTTATTGAATCCAGGTGAGCAGGATTGGGAGGAGGATCAGCGCATTGATACATTAATGCTTAGGTCTCTGAATTATGCAAAATCCCAGTATAAGGCGGTTGTTGATTATATATCGAGCCATGGATTAAATACGCCTGTTCACATTGGAGAAACGGGTTGGGCCAGCTCGTCAAATGGACATTACGGTCCTGATGGTTCCAAGGCATGTGATGAGTATAAACAAAAAATATTCTATGATCACGTGCGCAAGTGGACAGATGAAGAAGGTATAAGCTGTTTTTATTTTCAAGCTTTTGACGAACCCTGGAAGGATGCTCAAAATCCGGGTGGCTCAGAAAATCATTTTGGACTTTTTACAGTAGAGGGAAAAGCTAAATACCCTATGTGGGATCTTGTTGATCAAGATATATTTAATGGTCTTGGAAGAGGGGGCCAATCTGTCAATAAAACTTTTGGTGGCGACAAAAATTCTATGATGCATACTGTTTCAGTTCCCGATTTATTTATAAAGGAGAAAACAATGAATGACCAATGAAACTTAAGTTTTTATTTGCTCTATGGATAAGTGGATTATTTATCATGGCCAGTTCTTGCAATGAAAAACCCGCTTTCAGAATGGAAGTTTTTGAAAGTTCAGCGGATGGAAAAAAGATGGAGCTTGTTAAGAGATCTGCATATTCTGAAAAGGCATTAAAACTAACTGTAGATACAAGTAAGAGATACCAGTTGATAACAGGCTTTGGTGGTTCATTTACAGAGTCTTCTGCCTATTTGCTTAACCAGCTCAGTAAGGAAAACAGAGATAAGATTGTTCAAGCATATTTTGGCGATAGTGGTGCGCGATATTCCCTTACGCGAACACACATCAATTCTTGCGATTTTTCTCTCAGTAATTATGCTTACGTAAAGAACGAAGGTGATAAAGAGCTGAGCGACTTCAGCTTAGAAGAGGATAAGGATGATATCATTCCTTTTATCAAAGAAGCTATGGCTGTTTCCAGCGATGGTTTTAAAATTATCGCTTCACCATGGACTGCTCCTCCTTGGATGAAAGACAATAACAGTTGGGTCGGTGGTAAGTTGCTTCCAGAATATTATGATGCTTGGGCATTATATTTTAGCAAATACATAGATGCCTGCAAGGAAGAAGGTATTGATATTTGGGGTATTACTGTTGAAAACGAACCCCTTGGTAACGGCAATAACTGGGAAAGCATGCATTATTCCGCAGAAGAGATGACCGAATTTGTGGCCAAGCATCTTGGCCCCTCCCTTGAAGCAAACAATCATGGAGACGTAGTACTGCTGGGATATGATCAGAATCGAGATGAATTAGAAGAATGGGTTGATGCCATGTACAAAGATGAAGAGTCTGGTCGATATTTTGATGGTACAGCTATTCACTGGTATGCTAGTACCTACGAAGTGTTTCCTGAAGTCTTACAATATGCCCATAAGAAAGCCCCGGATAAGTATCTTATCGAAACGGAAGGCTGCGTCGATGCTGAAGTACCGCACTGGCAGGATGATGCATGGTATTGGAAAAAGGAAGCAACTGACTGGGGATGGGACTGGGCATCTGAAGAAACAAAGTATAGGCACCCCAAGTATGCTCCGGTTTACAGGTATGCGAGGGATATCATTGGTTGCCTCAATAACTGGGTTGACGGATGGGTTGATTGGAATATGTTATTGGATAGACAGGGTGGCCCCAACTGGTTCAAAAACTGGTGTGTAGCTCCAGTGATTGTTGACCCCGATCAGGATGAAGTTTACTTCACACCTCTCTATTATACCTTGATGCACTTTAGCAAGTATATCCGTCCGGGGGCTCATCGTATCGATTGGAATATGGATTCTGAGCAAGTACTTATTACAGCTGTGCAAAACTCTGACAATTCAGTTGTAATTGTTTTATTAAATCCAAATGAGGAAGAATATACAATTAAGCTTGAGCTCCATGGGAAGACATCAACTTTTGTAATTTCTTCAAAAGCTCTTCAAACTGTAGTGATTAATAAGAATTAAAAACCAACACAATGTCATCACAAACCAACAAGGTCCCGTTAGGCCAAAAGATTGCTTTCGGTATAGGAATGTTTGCTAACCAGATGTTCCCTGCCATTTTAGGAATATTTATGGTTGTACTCATTCAGGATTTGGGGTTTACAGGTTGGATGTGGGGATTGATATTTTTTGCACCTCGGATATTTGATTCCATAACGGATCCTATAATGGGATTCATTTCGGATAATACCCGATCGCGTTTTGGAAGACGAAAGCAATATGTGTTCCTGGGTGGCCTTGTTATGGGAATTGCTTTCATAGTGATGTGGCAACTCTACAAGGAAAATACAGTATCGTATAATTTTTGGTATTTCTTCATTTGGTCTATAGTGTTTTATCTGGGTCTGACATTATTCAGTGTTCCATATGTTGCTATGGGCTACGAAATGACAGATGATTTCCATGAACGCACCGATATCATGGCAATAGCCCAATGGATAGGTCAATGGGCCTGGGTTATAGCTCCATGGTTTTGGATCATAATGTATGATCCAGAGTGGTTTCCTTCGGCTGAAGTGGCTACCAGGCAGCTTGCTTTCTGGGTAGGTATTCCTTGTGCTATTGCGGCAATGGTTCCTGCTTTATTTATTAAAGCTGAGTCGACTATCGACAAAGATTATCTCCCATTGAATGTTGCAAATATAGGATCCAGCCTAAGAAAGATCATTGATGGATTTATTGAAGCGTTCAAACTGGAGCCTTTCAGAAAAATTTGTATAGCTACTTTTTTAATATTCAATGCCTTCAATTCCGTGGCAGCACTAACATTTTTTGTAATTGTCTATAAGCTATTTAATGGAGATGCGGAGGCAACGGGTGTTTGGGTAGTGCTTTTTGGCTGCCTGGGAGCCTTGGGCACAACATTTATAGTAATACCTATTGTGACTAAAATGTCAAAGTGGTGGGGTAAGAAAAAAGCATTTATAGTTGCCCAAACCATCTCTATTGTTGGATATATTATGCTTTACTTCCTGTTTGTTCCTGGAAAGCCATGGATGTACATTTTCGGACTCCCATTCTTCTCTTTTGGAATAGGCAGCTTGTTTACTATTATGATGTCCATGACGGCCGACATACTGGATATAGACGAGCTCAATACAGGTCTTAGAAGAGAAGGTATTTTCGGAGCTATTTATTGGTGGATGGTAAAGGTGGGCTTCGCTATTGCAGGCGGATTAAGTGGTATAATAATCAGTCTTGTAGGCTTTAACCCTGAGCTGGCAACCGTCGATCAGCAGGGAGCGGTTGATGGATTACATGCCTTTTTCTGCTTTTTCCCAATGGCTGGAACGATACTGGCAATTTGGGTCATGAAAGACTATGCCATTACAGAGGAAAGTGCTAATAAGGTAAGGGCCAAACTCGAAAAACGCAAAGCTCTGATGAAAATGCCATGAAATACATTATAAATCTTATGGAGTGGCCTGTATACGATAATATAGATACTTTTTATTTTTCGTCCTTCGATGAATCCTGGAAGGTCCACTATGTTTTCTAGGAATTTAAATTGACTTTATGAGACTTGAATTCATAAGCATGTTCGTTTTGCTGATCGCTTTATCCTGTCGAAGTAAGAAAGAAGCTTCAATCAGCACTTCACCCAGGTATACAGCTATAGGAAATTATGCACAGGACTTATACGGGGCCGATTACCTACTGTCCTTCAACGGTGACTCCAGTTACGTAGTGGTATACACTTACCTGAAGAACAGACCTTCTGATGTTAGCCCGACGCTCAGCTATCAGATTTTGCAATGTTCGCCATTAGAGATTATCCATAAAGATATTGTACCTAGGGCTCAGTTTGCCTGGGTGGATTCCTATACCATTGAAGTAGAAGCGGAAAAAGGGATAAGCAGTAAAGATGAAGAATCAATTCAAGCAATAATTTATCGCTATCATGCCAAGAACAGGAAGAAATACACACCTGGCGTTTTTGGTAATAAGAATTAGAATGATATAAATCTCCGCAAGATGTTCCCAATCTTTTCTCTTGTGTATTATAAGGAATAGAGGCAATGCATATTTACTTGCTTTAGCTATATTCGGAGCAAATTATTTTAATGAACATCAAAATAGTAAGAACCGGCATCCTTCTTATCTGTCTGTCTGGCTTATTTGCTTCATGCAGTGAAAAGGCAAATCCTGAAATTACTGAAACCGGCAGGTCTGATATGGATCTTATCACCAGAGGTCCCGGACAGTTTTTGCAAGCGCACCACCTGATAAGAACCATGGATGGGGAATCTCAACCAGCTTATGAGACAGGAGATCTGAGAAAAGAGTTCAGGAAAGCCAAGAGTAAGCTTAAGTTCAATCCGAGGGAAGATTATGATTGGATAGAACGCGGGCCTGGTAATGTGGGAGGAAGGACCAGGGGACTCATTATCGATCCCGCAGATTCTACATCACGCACATGGTTCCTGGGGTCTGCCGGAGGAGGTATATGGCATACCACCAATGCTGGCAAGACATGGAATCAACTGACTCCCGAATTCGCAAGCCTGGCTACTTCAACATTGGCGATGGCAGAATCCAATAATGATGTCATATATGTAGGTACGGGAGAGAGCCTTGGGACTATGCACATTAACGCCATCGCCGGTGCCGGCATATGGAAAAGTATTGACCGAGGTCAAAGCTGGACATTACTTGATTCAACGGCCAATAATAATTTCACAAATGTAACGCGTATTGTAATTAACCCTGAAGATGAAAATGAAGTATTGGCCAGTACACGAACAACGATAGGCGCCAATAATACGCTTCGAACACTGATAATGAAATCGGTAGATGGTGGACTGTCTTGGAGGACGGTCTATGCGCGTTCCAGCTCCACTGTTGAGCATTTGGTTATTGCCCCTAATGATCCAAATGTTATATACGGTACTTTGAGAGGAGAAGGCCTCTTAAGGTCAATTGACCGCGGTGAAACATGGGAGTTGGTATGGCAGGCACCAGAGGATGAGCGGCGTATTGAAATGGCTATATCGCCCTACGATGACGGCGTCATATACATGTCCTGCGAACTGCCCAGTGGTGGATCCAGGTTATATTATTCAAGAGATACCCTAAAAACAGTCATAGAACCCTTGTTTCTGGGACGCCAACCGGATTGGTTGGTAAACCAGGGCTGGTATGACAACACAATTGCGGTCCATCCCTTTAACGATAGTATTGTGTGGGTGGCAGGACAAGGCCCCATGCTGGAACTTAAGATAGGTGACACCGTTCAAGTAATCAAATTTTTTGATAATCTCAGAAACCTTGCTGTCTTCGCTTCATTGATTGATGAAAGCCCTTTCTCAGACGAACCAGCAGGTACCGCTTCTGACTTATTCGAATCACTGCCCATATCTACAGAAACCGGTCAGGAGGATATCGTAAATGTCGAGTTGCGCTTTGGGGATGGTGCGTCTTCTAAAGCACATCTGATCGAAGGAGCCTTTGATTTCACAGAATTCAGGTTTGTGTCCATGATTGATGTGCCATTTGAAGCCTGGGATAATGAAAACAACAGGCAGATAGCTATTTCTATTTTCGATATGAATGCCGATGGCGAATGGACTTTCGAGGACTTTAGTAATAACGGGAGCTTTCCATTTCACGATATTGTTATGACGAATAACCTGGATTACTCAGAAACGCCGCACCCCAGGATAGAGACTGAAAACGCTATTTATAAAGCCCAGTATTATGCCTTTATCGAAAGAGCGCCTAATTACGCAGGCCCAAGGGACACATTACCTTTTGGCTTAATGTTTTTCAATACAGGAGAACTGGAAGGCATTGTCGGGTCCTTTGATGTCATTCTCGACGGTTATCGTGCTTATTCCGATATCAGCGATGCAGGAACAAAAGGTGTGCATGTCGATCACCATAATATAGTTTTTGTACCAAAGGACTCAGCTAGCAATTCGTTTTTTGTACTTAATGCCAATGATGGCGGTGTGGCCTTTTCCGAAGATAGTGGTGAGAGCTTTAAACAAACCGGTGACTCGTATCAGGCTGGTATTTTTGAGACTATAGATGGTTATAATACTTCCCAGTTTTATGGTGTCGATAAAAAGAATGGCGAAAGTCGATATGTGGGAGGCACGCAGGATAACGGTTCATGGGTTTCCCCAGTAGATCCTGACAGTACAAGCAAGTGGGTAGAAGCGCCAAGTGGTGATGGATTTGAAGCGGCCTGGCATTATCAAAACACTAAACTTGTATTGGAAACCTCTCAACGCAACAGGCTGTACAAATCCTATAATGAGGGTGAAACGTGGAAGTCGGTGGATTTACCTGAATCGAGGGGCCCATTTATTACACGCCTGGCATCGTCCCAGATCAATCCTGATCTTATCTTTATGGTTAGTGATACGGGTGTTTTGCGATCTGCTGATTTTGCCGAAACATGGGAAATCATTGAGATGCCCGAAAATTGGGAGTATCAGGGGGCTTGGGGACCTCCCATTGTTATCAGTCTCGCGGATCCTGATTACGTTTGGACAGGCAGTCGCGTCAATGAGGCATCACGAATTTGTTATTCTGTGGATGGCGGACTCAGCTTTCAACAAACGCGGATATTTACTGAAGTGAATACAGGTCTGGTAACTGGCATTGCTACCCATCCATATGATCCCAATGTCGCCTATGTCTTATTTTCGCAGAAGGGCGCTCCAAAAATTCTGATGACTGATGACCTGGGGATGAACTGGCGTGACCTGTCTGGCTTTGCTCCTTCATCTGATTCCAAGGGCTTTCCTGATGTCGCTGTTTATTCGTTGCTGGTTATGCCCTGGGATGATCAGGTTCTTTGGGCAGGTACGGAAATAGGTATATTCGAATCCATTGACGGTGGTCAGAATTGGGAATATGCCGATAATGGCCTGCCGCCACTTTCAATATGGCAAATGAAAATTGTAAATGATGAAATTGTAGTGGCAACACATGGCAGAGGGATTTGGACCTTAAATACCGAACAGTTTGATGTGTCTTCCGTTGCTTTGATGGATACACCCGCTGCCAGGCTGGATGTCTTTCCCAATCCTGTAAATAATCTATCACAACTCGAATATGAGTTGAATGAAGGAGAGACTATAAAATTATCTTTGTATTCAATGTCAGGACAATTGATTCAAGTGCTATATCAAGGAAATGCAGTAGCAGGGAATCACTCGATGGCGATAAATGCAGATGATCTGACGCCAGGCATGTATCTTTTGAAGCTGGAAGGGGAGAGATCTAAAGCTCTTAAGAAAATAATTGTTTACTAATACTGGTAAATCATATATTCCCAAAGAGTGAGGTGATTGGTATTTTTATTTTTGTTTCTTGCTTTGATTGGTGAGCCGTTAGATGCTCAGTCCCTTTTGCCCTTTATGGAAGATTCTGATTACCGGACTCTAAATTCATTTTATGCCAGAAAAACAAAATTCTTCTAAAGTAGTGCTTGTTACAGGTGCCAGTTCTGGCATCGGCAAGGCTACATCCCTGAGGTTGATAGCTGACGGCCATAAGGTCTATGGTGCAGCGCGAAGAGTAGAACTGATGAAAGACCTGACTGAACTGGGAGCTGAGGTAGTGTCTATGGATATTACTGTTGAAGAAGATATTGAGAGCTGTATCCATAATATTATATCGAAACACGGGCAGCTGGATGTACTCGTAAATAATGCGGGTTATGGTACTTTTGGTCCGGTTGAAACTATAGCTCTGGACGATGCACGTCATCAATTCGAAGTAAATCTGTTTGGCCTGGCATCTCTGACGCAGAAAGTAATACCCCGGATGAGAGAAAAGAACTTTGGAAGGATTATTAACATCTCATCTATGGGCGGTAAAATATATACTCCTTTCGGGGCCTGGTATCATGCCAGCAAGCATGCGCTGGAAGGCTGGAGTGATTGTTTACGCATTGAATTGGAAGAGTTTGGCATTGATGTGGTTTTAATACAACCCGGCATGATACATACTGAATTTGCAGACCGCATGTTTGAGCCGATGCTGGAGCGTTCCAGGAATACTGCTTATGAACGAATATCTTCTATGTTTGCAGAGGCTAATCTGAAGCTGATGGCTAATGTCGATGCTTTCTCTCCTCCAGAAGTGATAGCTGATGTTATTTCAAAAGCTATTCATTCCAAGAAACCGAAGACGCGTTATGCAGCGGGAAAAATGGCTAAGATTTCTCTGATGGCTAGGAGTTTACTTAGCGATAGGATGTTCGATCATATGATGATGAGTCAGCTGAAGAAAATGATAGATAAGCATTAGCACATGAAAGAAAAATTCAGTTATCCAGTCCCTTAAAACACGATAAAACTGCTGATTTATTATAGCTTTTAGGTGTAAATGAAGCATGAACCCTCATATAAATCATATCCTCAGTTATACTATTCTTTTTACTGGTCCATATTCGTTTTTGTTTTGTTGTCAGGTATTTAAATACTAAGATTATTCGAATGACATATAGTCTTAAACCACTTTGGATACATATCGTTTGATATAATTATTATGAGGAGCTTTTAAGTATTTGATACTTACTGTTGTTTATTAATTCTCGCTTGGCTTACATAATGTCCTGTTGTTTTGAATCAAAACGACACATATAATTACATTTGCGGCTGATGAATAATGTCGACTTGAAGATAACCTGGTACATACTATTTGTTTTATTAGTTTTTTGGTCCAATCTCTTGGGTCAGGGGCCCAACAAACGGGTTTCTGCTACGCGCACCAGTGAGAAAATCAGTATAGACGGTACCATGGCTGAGACCAGCTGGCGAAATGCGGAAGTGGCTACGGATTTCCTTGAACGAAATCCGACTGAAGGCCGTAGGCCCAAGTTCAGGACAGAGGTCAGGATTTTATACGACCATGACAACATATACATTCTGGGCTATTGCTACGACAGTCATCCTGATAGTATCCTTACTCAATTGGGTGAACGGGACGACAGATTAAATGCAGATCTGTTCAGTGTGTTTTTTGATACATATAATAACATGCTTGATGCCTTCCGGTTTTCAGTGAGTTCCTCAGGGGTGCAGTCGGATTCGAGGACGTCCGATTCACAGTTTAATGCGGTTTGGGAAAGTGCTGTACAGATTGTTGAAGACGGATGGATTGCAGAAATTAAAATTCCATATTATTCACTGAGGTTTCCACATTCAGAAGAGCAGCTTTGGCGGGTTCAGTTTGAAAGAGAAATCAGACGCAGCAGGACGGAATTGCAGTGGTGTCTTGTTCCTAAAAATGTGGAGACCAATCTCAATTACTGGGGTCTTCTATCTGGGTTGAATAATATTAAGGATCCCTTAAGGTTGTCCGTGTCACCATATGTATCATCATTCGCAGAATTTGCAGACAATCAAAGTACTGTAGGTTATGGTGCAGGAGCTGATTTGAAATTGGGTTTAAATGAAAGTTATACCCTGGATATGACTCTCTTACCCGATTTCTCGCAGGTACGTTCCGATAATATCATTAAAAACCTGGGAGCCTTTGAAGTGGTCTTTGATGAGCAGAGACCCTTTTTCCAGGAAGGCGTTGAGCTCTTCAACCGTGGTGGCCTTTTTTATTCTAGACGCATAGGTGGTGTGCCTATTCAATTCAGTAAAGCGTTTTCTGACCTTGGCCAGACAGAACGACTCATAGATAATCCGATCACCTCACAATTGATAAATGTGGCCAAGGTGTCTGGAAGGAATAATAAAGGTTTGGGGATAGGAGTCATGAATGCCATCACCGATGAAAGCAATGCCATTATACAAGACACTGAATCAGGACGCCGACGTGAATTGCAGACTAATCCTCTTGTTAACTATAGCATTGTCTCTCTGGATCAGAACCTGAAAAATAACAGTTCGGTGTATTTTATAAATCTGAATACGACGCGCTTTGGAGATTATGTCGATGCCAATGTCTCAGCAGCTGGATTTAATCTGGTGTCTAAGAATTCTGCTTATTCTCTTTCAGGAAACATTAAAGTTACACAAAGAGATACCAATCTCCTGGAAAACATTTTCAGCGCCGATGCCGATGATGGTATGAGTTATTTTTTAAGTTTCGGTAAGATCAGAGGGAATTTCAAGTTCAACCTTTCAAGTGAAAACAAGTCATCCAATTTCAATCCCAATGACCTGGGAGTTAATTTCAGAACTAATATAAGAGACCATTCTATAAGACTGGAGTACAATAAGTACAATCCATTTTGGATATTGAACAGGAACAGCAACAGGGTTTCTTTCAGCCTTGAACAAGATTATACCACAGGGGAGATATTGAAGAAACAGTACAGTAACCGGTTTTTCTTTTTGTTTCCCAGCTTTACGGCTTTATGGGTAGAGATGAGTTCACAAATAGGTGATGGTATAGACCTTTTTGAGTCAAGGGTGCCGGGCCAAAAATTCATTGTTCCTGAATATTATTATAACGGTATCGGAATATCTACAGATTACCGAAAGTTTTTTGCACTGGATGGTAATATCGGCTATGGAGAGGGTTACTTCACCGATTATGTGGTCAATCATTATTTTCAGGTGGAATTGGAACCCATTATCCGTGTCAATGATAAATTGACCTTAAGGCCTAGTTCAAACTATTCCTTTCTTCTCAATGGAGCAGGTTATGCGGGTACATTCGATGGTGTTCCGAAATATGGTGTAAGAGATGTCAGAACACTGACAAATATCCTGCAGGGTAAATATTTATTTAAGAATAACCTCTCGCTGACTCTGCGAATACGCCATTATTGGTCTTATGGTATTTACAGTTATTATGGTGATCTTGATGAGGACGGATATATCATACCTGATTATGAATTTGCCGACAATGCGGACTTTAATTTCAATGCATTCAATACCGATTTGATTTTTGCCTGGCAATTTGCTCCTGGAAGTTTTCTCAACTTTGTCTATAAGAATGAATTACAGCGTGATGAGCAAAATATTAACCCTTCGTATTTTTCAAACTTGGGTTCTGTATTTGATGAAGACCAGCGTAATACCATTACGCTTAAGGTAATCTATTTTTTGGATGCTGTTTCCAGCTTCAAGAAGGTATTCAGTAAGTGACCCTGTCCGGGGCAGTCATTTCATTTTAGTGCTACATTATCGAATTCAATGACCAGAATTAACCGGTACATTAATCCAGATCAATTCTATTGCAGTGAATATCTAAGGCCATTTTGAAAAAGGAATAGCTGTTATTAAGATATCGGTATATTATACGAAATCGAAAGTCGAGATACAATATTTAATCCGAAGAATAAATAGCTTTATACCTTTTGTGAATAAATACAATAACAAGATTATAAATAACCACAATGACTGATAATTCTCAGATAAATACAGACTCGCATTTACGAAGTATACTGAAAGGCTTGACATGGCGAGTCATAGCTTCGACCACGATTTTTATAATTACCTATTTGACCACTGGCGAGACAGCCACAGCGATAACGGTAGCCGGGATAGAATTCCCTGTGAAGCTGTCTATTTATTATCTGCACGAAAGGGCTTGGCTCCTGGTGCCCAGGGGTAAGATTAGGAAATTAAATCCTTTTTCAAATACTTTCTAACAGCGTATCAGGTGATGTGAGGATAAAGCCAGGACGATATCAATCCGAAGTCGATTAACGTCTTCGTAACGGACACCACAGGCAAAGTTTGGTTAAATAACAGTTTTGACTCCATGGATGTTAATTTCAACTTGGGCGATATACCGCTTGGCATTTACATAATTACTGTTCAACAGGGAAACAGGATTCTCAAGTCGAAGAAAGTAAGATATAGCCGCAAATAAAGGGAAAATTAAAGTCAAGATTCATTCTATGAACGCATCAGCCTGTAAGCCTACATATTTTAATATTCAAGGCATACATAGGTTTGTAACTTAAAACAGCAGGATATAAAAACAATAACTAATAATAGTTGTTTAAAATCAAATAAATATTGCTTGCATATTCTTGCATTGCTTTCTATTTCGATTAATGTAAAGGACATAGAATAGAAAGGATATAGAAATAGTATTATGGATAAGAATCGTAGAAATTTTATCTCCTTTTTAGGGAAAGTTAGTTTGGGTACTATGGTCATGCCCCCGTTTCTGATCAGGTGCGGTAATTCAAGCAAGCCGATACCATCAGGTGATCTGAGTCCTGAGGTATTGGAAAGGCTGATCAATCTGAAGCTGGAAGGCATTAATGCCTCGGATAAGGACGACTTACTTCTTTCCAATGGCCTTAACTACCATGTAATAGCCCGATGGGGTGATAAGATAAATGACCTTGATAGATTTGGTTTCAATTGTGATTTCACGGCCTTTATACCATTGGATGAAAAGGATCCAAACGATGGGCTATTGTGGGTCAATCACGAATATGTAAACTCCCTTTTTATTTCAGGTTTCGATTACAAGAAACGCAATAACCCTGATAGCCTTCGTACGAAGGAGCAGGTGGATCTCGAAATGTACAATGTTGGCGGCAGCATTATTAGAATCAAGAAGGAGGAGGGGATATGGAAACTCGTTGCCAATGATCCCCACAATAGGCGGATCTCAAACCATACCCCCATTAGATTAAACTGGGATCATCCCATTAAAGGTAAAAGCACGGTTATAGGTACCAATAGTAACTGTTCAGGGGGCATCACACCTTGGAATACTTTTCTTACCTGTGAAGAAAACTATCACAACTTTTTTGGAGAGACCGTGTATGATGAAAATAATGTGCCCCGTCTGAAGAAAGGACGGCATGATTGGGAAGAATATTATGACTATCCTCCAGAGCATTATGGATGGGTAGTTGAGGTTGATCCAAAAACAGGAGACGCTCAAAAACATATTGCTCTGGGAAGGATTTCTCATGAATGTTGTACCCTTTATCAGTTAGAAGACGAAAGGATAGTTGCCTATACAGGAGATGATCAAAACGACGAACATTTATACAAGTTCGTTTCTTCAGAACCGAACTCCCTAAAGCACGGGACTCTCTATGTAGCAGATACGATCAATGGTGTATGGTTGCCTTTGGACTGGGAAAGCCAGGATATTCTAAAAGCAAAATTCAGGGACCAGACAGAAGTATTGGTCCGGGTCAGAGAAGCTGCTAAACTATTAGGTGCTACGCCATTGAACAGACCGGAGGATATCGAAATTGATCCTATTACAGGACATGTTTTTGTATCGCTAACCAACAATAAGCCTAAGGGTGACTATCACGGTTCTATTTTAAAAATTGAAGAATCTGAGGGCGCTCATGATGCGCTTAGCTTTAAAGCTTCTACCTATAAAGCGGGTGGGGAAGAAAGTGGTTTCAGTTGTCCTGATAATCTGGCCTTTGATCATTCCGGTAATCTCTGGATGACATGTGATGTCTCTGGTAGTGAAATGAATAATGAAGATAAGCCTTACATGGCTTTTAAGAACAACAGTTTGTTTGTCATTCCGCGCTATGGTAATGATGCTGGACGTGTCATACGGGTTGCTTCCGGCCCAATAGATTCTGAACTGACGGGACCTTGGTTTTCTCCTGATGGGAAAACACTTTTTTTGAGCGTTCAGCACCCGGGAGAACAAACAGTGGATATCGACAATCCTACAAGTCAATGGCCCTTTGATGGCGATAATTTGCCTAAGCCTTCTGTAGTAGCTATTACCGGAGATCTCATCGAGAAGATGAACAGGCTGAGGGAGATTACTGGGTAATCTTAAGCTATATTTAACTTATTTACGTTTATTATAATGTTGATTTGTTTTTATCAAAGGATGATAATGATGTTCAAGCCGTAATACACTCCAAGGCTTCTGCAGCAGCAACAATTTATGAACCACCGACAGAGTTTGACCAAAAGACACACAATAAACAAAAAAAGCACCTAACATATTGAATGTTAAGTGCTTATGAATTTTATTCGTAGCCCGTAGGGGATTCGAACCCCTGCTACCAGGATGAAAACCTGGCGTCCTAACCCCTAGACGAACGGGCCTCCTTCTATAAACCTTTGCCTGTCTTTTAAGGCGTGGCAAATATATAAATAAATAATATTCCTTTGCAAACAATTGTTTAGCTGAAATTTAAATTTTTACGATCTTTTTACTGCTGACTTGCCCTTCTTGATCGACAATTTTAAGAATATACTGTCCCGCTTTTATCAGAGGACTGAGTTCGACGGTTCTGGCAGCACTTTTCATGCCCCATATTCTGCGTCCATTAAGGTCAAATAATTGAAATCTCCGTTCTTCCGAATCAGTAAACTCAATCCTGAGATTATCACTAAATGGATTTGGTGAAAGCTCAAATTCAACAGCTAGGTTGTATTCTGTACTGCTGACGAACTCTTCTGTGATTGATACGTCATCAATGGCTGCCTCCACAATATGTCCATTGTCGATATTGTCAGCCGTATAAAAGCTGAGTTGATAATCCGTACTATCAAGATCAAAAGCACTCAGGTCAATATCGATGACACTACTCCATTCAGGATTGTCCGGTAACAAACGCATAAGTTCTATGCTGTCCATACCCGAAGGATGCAAGAAAACTCGTAAGCTGTCATCGACAGGGCCATTGCCCCCTTCAACAACAAACCAATAGTGAAACTTGAGATGGGGTTCCTGCATGTGAGCAGTATTTATCAAGGGCGATTTCAACTGCACATAACCATCATCTACATCGTCCTGGGCAGCTGTAGATGTACTGGCATTTCCCGTCACGTAGCATAGGATGCCTTCATCATCTGCCAGGTCGCTTCCCGGAGCAATTTGCTCCCCATTGAAATTTGTGCCACGCGGTTCTCCTCTCTCCCAGAACCCGCTGGTTGCATTTCCGGTACTTTCCCATCCCAGGTCCAGTCTGAAGTCATCATGATATCCTGCTTGGAGGGGAAGTGTTATATCTGTTTCTGTACCTGCTGCCACCGCCATTTCTATTGTTTTGTAAGCCCAGGCTCCAGCCGTAATTTTATAGCTTCTGACAGCAAGCAATTCTGCTATCTGACCATTTTCGTCAGTGATGAATTCAGTCATGCCTAGGTCTGACTCAAGAAGCACATGCGCTCCCGAAATCGGGCTTCCGTCTTCCTGGTTGATCACAGTGAAAATGTAATCCGCTTTTATAATTCGACTCATCTGGATGTCAAGGATCGTCACAACACCATTGTCTATTTCCACTTCTGCAGTAAATGTCTCGTATTCAGGATGTGTCACGCTTACAGTATAGCTTCCCGCTGTAGCAATCCCTGTCTTGTATTCTCCCTGTGCATCGGAATTGGCATAATTGAATTGTCCAGCTTCGATTTCCAAACGAGCGTTATTGATGGCTTGACCATTAACCGCATCAGTTATGGTACCTTCCAGGAAGGCTGCCCTCGTATAATTCGGATTAAGAACATATAAACCGGAGTTGATGTCACTGGCCAATAGAAGGCCTGAAGGTAAATACGGGTAAGCACCCCAACATCCGCTAAATCCTCCATGTGGTCCATCATAGGTGTCGTAAGCACCTGTTTTGATAAGATTATCCGGCTTGCTAGCGTCTGTGATCACAACACCATCCGTGTAGTAACTGGTAATAAGGTAACCGTCAAAGTAATGTGTGTTATGTGGAATTACACCTTGGCCTTGAGTCTCCAGAGGCTGAAAATGATCAAGAAAGTTTATATCTGATGGATTGGAAATATCGTAGGCTTCAACAAAGGCATTGGCTCGTTCATCTGTGGTGAAGACATAATTTTGATCTGTACTTGTCCAGGCATTATGCGTGAAGGTAAATCCAGTTCTTTGAGTTCCCATAACAACCAGACTGTCCTTTATCGTCACATCATAAATGCCAAGCTGGCCTTCGTAGATCTCTGATGCATAAAGGATGTTATTTTTTACATAAAGATCATGCGCATAACCGCCGCCTCCAAAAACCTGACCGTGAGCACCAACCACTGGTGGCGTCCATTTGTCCTGGTTGAGGTCAAAAATGACAGCCTTATTGGCATATCCTATTGCACATCCAGCAAGATATGCAAATCCATTTTCATCTATGTAAATATTATGACACCTTCCTAAGCTTGTAGTATCTGCACCGGATATGATAGGCGGTTGTAAGTATTGAAACCTAATACTATCTGGTGCCATACTCATATCAATAACGAGTAAACCATCATTTCCTCTGTCTGTAGTGACATAAATATGGTCTTCCCAGGATTTGATATCTCTCCAGGTAGACGAAGCTCCTGGTATTTGTTTTCTTAAAGTGGGGTTGGCCGGATCTTCCAGTGTCCATATCCAGGTTTGCGTACGGCTGCCCATGATAGCGTATTCTGTGCCATCTTTATCTACCCATCCCCAAATGTCATTACCGTCCTCTCCGACCGGGACATTGGCGATGAAGTCAATATTAATATTTTCCTGGGCAGTGATAAGGCCGGCCAGGCATAGACTTAGAATAGTCAGGATATATTTCATTATCATTTTTTTACTAAAAAAGTGAAAGATACAACCATTGTTTAGTAATAGGGATTTATTAGGTTGCTCAAAATGACAATTTATGTTACTAGGTCAACAATCATGCAGCTTAGGCGAGACACACAGGTGGTTTTTCCTTCTTCATTCCTTATTACTATTTGCCATGTATGCATTTTCCGACCGATTTTCAAGGCTTCAACGCGCCCGGTAACATATCCACTCCTTGCGGACCTTAGGTGACTTGCATTTATGTCTGTGCCTACAGCTGTTTTCTTTGTCAAATCCTCGATCAACAGGGTAGAAGCGACCGAGCCAAGAGTCTCAGCCAATACCACCGATGCTCCTCCATGCAGTAAACCCATCGGCTGTTTTGTTCTTTGGTCTACAGGCATTCGTGCCTCAAGGTAATCCTCCCCGATTTCAGTAAACTCTATGCCCAATGCTTCGTTTATGGTATTAGAAGACAGATTGTTGATGCCTTCGAGCTTTGGTGTGTTTTTCCAGATCATTCCTATTATTTTTGAAAGTCTAAAATTATCCAAAAATATGAGTATCCGCATATTCCATAACCCCAGATGCAGAAAGAGTCGCGAAACATTGCAGTTAATCCAGGACAAGGGCATCGAGCCAGAAATATTTCTTTATCTCGAAGAAAAACTGAGCACGAAATTGATACAAGACGCTTTGAAAGCATTGGGCTTTCCTGCAGAAAAACTGATACGGAAATCTGAACCTGCTTATAAAGAAAATTTCAAGGGGAAATCTCTCAGTGAAGCAGAATGGATTGATGCCATGCTTCAATATCCCAAATTGATAGAACGACCTATCGTGATCAAAGACGGCAAAGCGGCCCTTGGTAGGCCACCTGAAAACGTATTGGACTTGATAAAATGATTATCACTTTCTAACTCTTAGCAGCTCTTATCATTTATGTGGTCATTGATGAGCTTCCTCATGCTATCCAGTTCTCTTGGATTGAACCTCGGGCCCGGCAAATACTTTCGATTCCAGCTTAATTGGCGTTTGGCATATTGCCTGGAGTGGGCTTTTATTTGATCTACGGCTTCATCTAGAGAACACTTGCCATCCATATATGCAAAGATTTCTTTGTATCCGACAGTATCAAGGGCTTTAAGCGTTTTATAGGGATAAAGTTTTTCTGCTTCTTCAAGTAGACCGGCAATCATCATCTTGTCCACCCTTTCTTCAATGCGTTTGTATAGTTCCGAACGTTGTATATCCAGAACTATAAGCATTTCTCTGAATTGCCGTTTCCTTGTTTTTCCACTCAAGAATGAACTGAATTTTTTCCCGGTCTGATCGATCACAGCAAGGGCACGACTCAATCTACGCGGATTATCCAGGGCCACCACAGCAGCGTATTCAGGATCCAGTTTTTTGATTTGTTCCTGCAGGAATACCAGGCCTTTCGCTTTTTCGATCTCAGCCCATTTTGATTTAATGGTTAATTCAACTTCAGGGAACTTATCCAGTCCGTCCAGTAAGGCCTTTATGTACATGCCGGTACCACCACACACTATTGAAACATTTTTATTGCTATACTCTTCATCAAGCAGCTTTAAAGCATCTTTCTCAAAAATGCCGGCATTGTATTCGTCATGAATACTTACATAATCACACAAGCTAATTCTGTGTTGCAGAATCACCTGTTGACCCGGCTTGGCGGTTCCAATATTCATTTCTTTATAAACCTGTCGCGAGTCTGCGGAGAGAATAGCGCAATCAAACTGAGATTGTAATCGGCAAGCCAATTCTGTTTTGCCGATACCTGTTGGACCTGCAATAACTATCAAGGTGTTGTCATTGTTATCTCTCGCTTGCAAGTTGCTTTATGTCATTAGATTTGATTACAAATGTATAATTTAAGGCTCATTAAATATTTGAATAATGATTTTAAGGAATTCCAATATACTGCTGCTTAGTGCAGTATGCGTATTATGTATTTCTTCTTGTGATAACAGCAACAAGCCAGGCTATCAAAAATCGGATAATATGAATAATACCACTCGGAAAGCAGAATATGCCATAGTTATACATGGAGGTGCAGGTACCATATTAAAAACGAATATGACTGAGGAGCGAGAGCAGCAATATCAAAAAGCCTTGGATGATGCCCTAATGATAGGAAAGGCTATCCTGGAGGATGGAGGCAGCAGTGAGGATGCTGTGGTCGAGACAATAAAGTATATGGAAAACTCACCCTTGTTTAACGCTGGACGCGGTGCCGTTTTTACCAGCGAAGGAAAAAATGAACTGGATGCGTCTATTATGCGTGGTTCGGATTTGGAAGCAGGCGCAGTAGGCGGACTCCAAACCATCAAAAACCCTATCACTGCTGCAAGGGCTGTGATGGACTCATCTGAGCATGTGTTTCTTGTAGGCGAAGGGGCAGAAGCCTTTGCCAAGCTCAATGGATTGGAACAAGTTGATCCCGGCTATTTTTATACAGAAAACAGGTACAAGAGTCTCCAGCGCATCCAGGAGAGGGAGAAGGAAGTAGGTATGCATATAACCGATATGGCAGACAGCAAATACGGTACTGTGGGAGCTGTAGCACTAGACAAGCACGGTAACATATGTGCAGGAACTTCTACTGGGGGTATGACGAATAAAAGCTTTGGTCGTATTGGTGATTCGCCCGTAATAGGAGCAGGCACATACGCCAATAACAATACCTGCGGCGTATCATGTACCGGTCATGGAGAGTTTTTTATACGCTATGCTGTGGCTTATGATGTTTCTGCAATGATGCAATACGCCGGCAAGAGTCTTGAGGATGCGGCGAATGAGATTGTCAACAAAAAACTGATGGATGTTGGTGGTTCAGGCGGATTGATTGCCCTTGATAAATACGGGAACATTACTATGCCTTTTAATAGTGAAGGTATGTATCGAGGCTATGTGACGGATACCGAAAAATTTATTGGTATCTATAAGGAAGACTAAAGCCTTACCTTAATTTTATATAAAAAAAATATATTTGTAAGGCCTTGAATCAGTTTCATTTAATCATTTCCAAAGCCGCTTTGGAAAGAAAGACAGTATTCCATGTTAGAATTTTTTAATAAGAAGCGATTACATTTTCTTGCCCTTCTCATTTTTGTACTTTTCAGTGTATTTAATTTTTATCCTGTCTTTGAAGGAAAACAGCTCAATTTTGCAGAGCGTAACCAGGGTATGTCCAAGGAAATGCTTGATTATGAAAAGGAGACCGGTAAGGTGACCAGATGGACGAATGCCATGTTCTCAGGTATGCCTACCTACTACATTATGAACAAGGCACCCAAAGATGCTGTCGAGTATGTCCGAAAGTATATTGGTTTGGGATTCCCTAAGGAAGCAGGTAATTTCCTTATGGGGATGATATTTTTTTACATCCTTATGATGACCCTGGGCGTGTCGCCATGGATAGGCATCTTTGCCTCTTTGAGTTTTGCCTTTGCTACAAATAATATGATTCTGTTGGATACAGGCCACTTTACCAAGTTGAGAACAATACTCAGTGCGCCCTTGATACTGTCAGGCCTGATTCTCACATTCCGTAAAAATTATATTCTTGGGAGCCTGATATTCACGCTTGCCTTAAGTGTAAATATCAAATACGATCATCCCCAAATGACTTACTACCTGGGCTTATCCCTGCTGCCAATGGTCTTTATCTACTTATACAGTTTCTATAAGAAAGGCGAGCTGAAGGAGTTTTTTATGATCGGATGTTTTCTTATCGCAGGCTTATTGCTTTCTGTGGCTACCACAGCTTCAAAGATACTTCCTGTCAAAGAATATACGGAGGATACTATGAGAGGCAAAGCTGTACTGGAGCAGGCTGGATCCAGTTTTAGCAGTAGCTCTGTAGACGGATTGTCATGGGATTATGCCATGAGCTGGAGTAATGGAACGATAGATTTATTACAGGGCTTTATTTCGCATTCAGTCGGAGGTTCAACTGGCGAGATGCTGCCAAGCGACAGCAATTTTGCTAAAGAGCTCCGAAAGTTTGGAGCCAGTACCCGAGGTGGAGTTCAGGCTCCCGTCTACTGGGGTGATTTACCATCTACTTCCGGTCCTATATATTTTGGCGCTGTAGTGTGCTGCCTGTTCCTGATATCATTATTTGTATTGAAAGGTTATGTACGATGGTGGGTTTTGGCTGCTGTCGTTCTTACATCCTTGATTTCTCTTGGTAAGAACTTTGAAATCTTTAACAGGCTGCTTTATGATTTCTTTCCGTATTTCAACAAATTCAGAACACCCAACTCCGTGCTGTCAGTAACGACCATATTTATGCCCCTGCTTGGGTTTTATGGACTGCATAAGTTATTGGAAGAAAAGCCGGACTGGAAAAAGGCTGTGTATCCAGGATTGGCACTGGCTGGCTTATGTGCTTTGTTTGCCTTTCTTGCTCCGTCGTTCTTTGATATGACCGGAGCTTACGATGCAAGGTATGCTCAATCGGGCCTTGATGTAGACGTTCTATTGAAAGACAGGGCCGATATGGCTTTCCAGAGCGGTATGCGCTCTGCTGTATATATGCTTTTGAGCTGCTTATTTATATACCTGGCCTTGAAAAACAAAATGAAATCAATATACGCCTTGACATTTATTGGAGTTTTGTCTTTGATTGATTTATTCTCTGTCAATTTCAAATATGTTAAGCCTTCAGATTATATCACAGATGCTGCATTGAAACGAACGTACCAGCCCCGTCAGGTGGATAAGGAAATTCTAAGTGATCCCGATCGATATTACCGCGTATTGGATATGAGCGTACCTACATTTGAATCGGCTTTCACTTCTTACTTCCATAAATCCATAGGAGGCTATCACCCGGCAAAACTGGTGCGTTACCAGGACATCATAGATTATCACATCAGCAACAATAACATGGCGGTATTGAACATGCTCAATGCCAAATATATCATTACGCCTGGTGATGACGGAGGCGAACGAGTGCAGCGTAATACGGCTGCTTTAGGCAATGCCTGGTTCGTGAGTAATATCCAAATGGTGAACTCCAATAAAGAAGAAATTGATGCTCTGGGAGATTTTGACCCACTGGCTACAGCCTTTGTTCATCAGGAGTTTGCCGATAAGGTAAGCCGTAATGCATTTGATAAGAATGGATCCATAGAGCTGAAAGACTACGCACCAGACAGATTGGTATATAATTCTCAAAGCACCTCAGATCAGTTTGCTGTCTTTTCAGAAATATGGTATGGCCCAAACAAAGGCTGGAAAGCAAGCATAGATGGTGTGCCCGCAGAGCATATTCGGGCCAATTACGTGCTCAGGGCTATGAATATACCTGCAGGCAATCATGAAATAGTATTCGAGTTTGATCCGGATAGCCTTAAATCAGGCACTTTGATATCAAGGGTAAGCTCTATTATTATAGTTTTACTCTTGCTCTTGTACCTTTATAACCTGAGCAGGCCTGAGGATAAAAGATGGATAAAGATGGCATGAGCTGAAAATTAGATTGAATTTAAAAACCAATACATATCTTTGCACCATATGCAAAATGGAAGGCAGATCATAAGTCCGCAAAGATTCAAGATTACCCTCACGCGTTTGGCTCATGAGGTAATCGAAAATTATCCTACTGAGGAAGATCTGCATATCATTGGCATACAGGAAAAAGGTGTTGTTCTCGCCAATCGTCTCATCGAAATAATAAGCAATAAGAATAAACGTAGAAAGGTCCATTTCGGAAAGCTTGATATTACATTCTATCGCGATGATTTCAGGATACGGTCAAAGCCATTAAAAGCTAGTGCCACACAGATAGACTTTGATATAGAAGGGCAGCGTATCATCCTGGTAGATGATGTTCTTTATACAGGTCGCACCATACAGGCTGCGATGTCTGCTTTGCAGGATTTAGGTCGGGTGGACCGCATTGAATTGCTGACCATGGTAGATAGACGATTTAACAGACACCTTCCCATCAAAGCAGACTATACGGGTATACAGGTGGACAGCCTAGATGAAGCTTATGTAAGCGTGCAGTGGGAGCATATAGAGGGCAAGGATGAAATACTTATTTATTCGGCAAACAAGAGCGTGGACTGATGGAAAGTGGAAGACTAAGCACCAAACACCTGCTGGGAATCAAGTACATAACGGGGGACGATATACGCCTGATATTCGAGACGGCAGAGCAATTCAAGGAAGTCATCAACAGGCCAATCAAAAAAGTGCCTTCCTTGCGTGATGTCACCATAGCTAACCTGTTTTTTGAAAATTCAACGCGTACCAAGCTATCCTTCGAGTTAGCAGAGAAAAGGCTCTCTGCCGATGTGGTGAATTTTTCATCATCTTCAAGTTCGGTAAAAAAAGGGGAGACCCTTCTCGATACAGTCAATAATATCCTTTACATGAAAGTGGATATGATCGTTATGCGGCATCCAGCACCAGGGGCTCACTTTTTTCTTTCTAATCACATAGATGCTCAGATTATAAATGCAGGTGACGGAACCCATGAACATCCAACACAGGCACTGCTAGATGCTTTTTCTATGCGTCAGAAACTGGGAAGCCTTCGGGGTAAAAAGATATGTATCTTCGGAGACATCCTTCATTCTCGAGTTGCGCTCAGTAACATTTATTGCCTTCAAAAACTGGGCGCTAAGGTCAGAGTTTGCGGACCACCTACACTTATACCCAAGCACATTGAAAAATTGGGCGTTGAGAAATCCTATAATGTCTTTGAAAGTCTTCAATGGTGTGATGTAGCCAATGTGCTTAGAATACAACTGGAAAGACAAGACATCAAATATATTCCATCACTGAGGGAATATGCCTTGTACTATGGGATAACTCGGGATATGCTTGACCGTCTTGACAAGGAAATTGTAGTCATGCATCCCGGTCCCATCAATAGGGGTGTAGAGATTTCTAGTGATGTAGCAGACTCCGAACATTCCATTATCCTTCAGCAGGTTGAAAATGGTGTAGCTGTACGTATGGCGGTACTGTTTTTACTTGCTAATCAAAGGGGTGAAAAGATATCCTGAGTATTAAATTTTTCTTAAACCAAATGGCTTTTGAAGAGTTTTGTCAAAACAGCTGTTTATAAGATTATGAGGAATATAAGATTTAAGACAGGTCTTGCCATTATCGCATTGCTTTTTTGTATCCGTGCCAATTCTCAGAATAAGATTTTTTTCAATATTGACAATTACGAAAACGATACTTTGATTATAGGTAATTACATACTTGATAAGCAATTGGTTCAGGATACACTGTTTGCCAATGAGGAAGATCAATTTGTCTTGCAGGACAGTTTGCATGAAGGGGTTTACCTGGTATTAACGCTGCCGGATAACCAGTTTCTGCAATTTCTTGTCAACAATGATGAACCTGAGTTCACAATGCACTTTGACTATGCCGATAAGTCAAATATTCGGTTTGAAGGATCTGAGGATAATACCGCTTTCCAATATTTTGTTGATTTTATTAATGAAAAGCGTCCCCTTTCAGATTCTTTACGTGTACAAATTTCGAACAGCAATGAGACAGACATTGATGTATCCGGAATACAGGAGCGACTAGCCCTGTTGAATGCACAGCTTAAAGCTGTACAGGATAGTTTGATAGAAGTCAATCCCGATTTTCTGAGTACCATCATGATAAAGGCCAACAAGGAAATTGTGATGCCCGAATTTGAAGCAACGGAGGATGGAAGACTGGCTCAATACTACTACTTCAAAAAGCATTACTTTGACTATATAGACTTAAAGGACCCAAGGGCCCTGAGAAGTCCTTTTTATTTCCATAGGGTAAATTATTATGTTGACAAATTGACGCCAAAGAGCCCTGACAGTATTGCTCAAAGTATTGATTCTCTCCTGCATTGGATGGGTGAGGACAGTGAGGCATACAAATACTACCTGAGTCACTTTCTTAACTCTTATGCCCAAACCAAGATAGTAGGACTTGATGCTGTCTATGTGCATATCGTGGATAACTACTATGGCAAAGGAAAAGCACCTTGGGTGGAAGAAGAAAATATGCTCAAAATACTGGACCGTGCCGCTAAACTGAGACCCGTATTGCTGGGCGAGATAGGTGAGGATGTCCAGGTCTTCCAGAAAGATGGAACGCCCGTGTCTATTTCGGATATTGATTACAAATATCTTGTTTTGCTATTCTGGGCACCTGATTGCGGGCATTGTAAAAAGTCTATGCCGGACTTTGTTGACTTCAATGAGCGATACAAAGACTTGGGCATCAAAACATTTGCAATATGTACAAAATACCGTGATAAGGTAAAAGGATGTTGGGAATCCGTTGAAGAAAAAAATATGTCAGGATTTATAAACGGGGCAGATGAATTCAACAGATCCAATTTCAAGTTGAAGTACTATGTAGATTCGACCCCTAAGGTCTACATCCTGGACAAGGACAGAAAGATTATCATGAAAAATATTGGGGGTAACCAACTGGATGCTGTTTTTGAGCAAATCTTATCGCGCGAAGAGAAAGCAGCCAGCAGTAATCCAGAAAAATAAGATCCTTTATTTACCGGTAGGTGTCTAGAACTGCCTTCATACGTCTCAGAGCTTCTGTTAGCAATTCCTCAGAGGTTGCATAAGACAATCTGAAACAGTTGGGATCACCGAAGGCTGTTCCGGATACTGCTGCAACGTGTGCTTCCTCAAGAAGAACATTGATGAAGTCATCCGCATCGCTAATTGTTCTTGTTCCATTGGATCTTCCAAAAAAAGCAGATATATCCGGAAAGAAATAAAAAGCACCTCCTGGTAGGTTGGCTTTTATCCCGTCTATTTCATCGAGCATGGATTTAACCAAGCTTCGTCTCTTTAAATATTCCTCCTTCATATAGTCTATCTTGGATGGGTCTTCCATCAGGGCGTTTGCTGCCGCCATCTGTCCAAAAGCATTTGCTCCTGAAGTAAATTGTCCCTGCACCTTAGCACAGGCTGAAGCAATCCATTCAGGAGCAGCCATATATCCCAGACGCCAACCGGTCATGGAAAAACCCTTAGACATGCCATTAACCGTAATGGTTCTTTCTTTCATACCTTCAAAGCTGGCTATGCTTGGATTCCTGTCAAGGAAGTTGATGTATTCGTAAATTTCATCTGCCAACACATATATGCTTTCATGCTTATTGATTACCCGGGCTAGGGCTTCCATTTCTTCGGTGGTATAAACGCTGCCTGTTGGGTTGCTAGGTGAAGAGTAGATAATGAGTTTGGTTTTATTGGTAATAGCTTGTTCAAGTTGTTGTGGCTTGATTTTAAATTCCTGGTCAATGCCAGCATAGAGCGGTACTGCTTTGCCACCAGCAAATTTTACGATGTGAAAATATGACACCCAATACGGTGTAAAAATGATGACTTCATCATCTGGGTCAAGCAAGGAGAGGCAAACATTGGCGATGCACTGTTTTGCTCCATTAGAAACGACGATCTCAGATGGCTTGTAATCCAAGCCGTTATCCCTTTTGAACTTATGGCATATGGCCTTTTTGAGTTCGGGATATCCGGCAACAGGAGGATACTTCGTATAGCCAGCATCCAAAGCACTTTTTGCAGCCTCTTTAATATAGTCAGGTGTATCAAAATCCGGCTCCCCCAGACTCAATGCGATCACGTCGATGCCTTTGGATTTTAACTCCCTTGCTTTTTGTGCCATAGCCAGAGTCTCTGACTCTGCCATATTCCTTAGCTTGTTGGATAGATGCGCTTCAGACATTAAAATTATATTGTATATCAAAAATATATTTTTGTTTTAACATAGCCTTCCTTTGATTTATTATTTTGCAGGATCTAAGTCAACCAAATGCATGAGCGATTCAATTGAGGTCTTCGTGACGGGAGGAACCTTTGATAAGGATTATAACTTTATCACTGGAGAACTTTATTTTAAGGATACGCACCTCCTTAACATGTTTGAACGCGGACGTTCAACTCTGGAGCTTGATGTCAAAACTCTAATGATGGTTGACAGCCTGGAAATGTCTGCTGAAGATCGTGACCTTATTGTCGATAGTTGCAAGACCTCCAAATCCAATAAGATACTCATTACACATGGTACTGATAAAATGGTGGAGACTGCTCATGTACTGGCTCAAAGTGGTATTAAGAATAAAACCATAGTTTTGACCGGAGCAATGGTGCCTATTGCCTTTGGTACCTCATCAGATGGATTTTTCAATCTTGGAAGCGCCCTTGCTTTCGTTCAGACCCTTCAACCGGGTGTATATATTGTCATGAACGGACGTTATTTTAATTGGGATAATGTGAAAAAGAACAGGGCTTCAGGGTATTTTGAACCCATTCGTTAAGTCCTTTTTTCTAATTCATTGAATATCAATACATAATAGATATAAGTGTAATTTAATATCTTTTATTTTGCAGTGATTATTCCATTGATATTTCTTAGTTTTGCATAATAAAAATACATCCGGCATGATCCGCAGTTGTTTAAGTACTTTCATTTTACTGTTTTTTCTGGCTACTTCTGTCACTGCTCAAAACGTCAGCTATCCAATTGGCTTGAGTGTGAAGAATTTATTTTTAGATTACCAATCTAGTAATGGCGGTGATATCAGCAATTTCAGCGCTTATGATCAGGGCTTTGAAATCAGTGTACAAAGAGCCATTAATGACAAAGTGAGCATTGTCTTGCCTTTCAGGTATGGTGTTATTGGTATTCCTGAGTTGGATCGGACGGTTTATCATCGAAATATTTACAGCCTGGACCTTCAGGCACAATACAATTTTTATAATACAGATAGAAAACTCAGTCCATATGCTATAGCTGGGCTGGGTGGAGTTATAGAAGATGAGGGAGAATTCAATATGCAGATTCCTCTAGGGATCGGTGTCAACTTCAAGATTGCTAATAATGCCTATGTTAACTGGCAATCTGAATTCAGATTTTCTTTGAAAGATGACCGCAATAATTTTCAACATGGACTGGGTTTTACATTCTATTTTGGAGAGAAGAAAGGCATGGATGATGATATAGATGATAAAGAGGAAATGAAAGAAAAAGAAAAGGATGATGAAATGCTCCAGGATTCTGATGGCGATGGCCTGGAAGATGATATCGACCTATGCCCGCAATTGTATGGACCAAAAGAACTGAAAGGCTGTCCTGACAACGATGATGATGGCATTCCAGATTACAGGGATGATTGTCCGTCGATAAAAGGGCTTGCCATATTTAAAGGCTGTCCAGATACAGACCAGGATGGCATTCCAGATAACGATGATGTGTGTCCAAATCTTCCTGGTGTTCAGGCCAATGGTGGATGCCCATCGGATGATGCCGACCAGGATGGTGTATCGGATGATAAAGACAATTGTCCTGATGAGAAAGGACTTCCTGAAAATAACGGATGCCCTGAACTGGCAGTAAATGATACCGATTCTGACGGAGTTCCTGATGATATGGACAATTGTCCTGATGAGGCAGGCACAAAAGAAAGTGGCGGTTGCCCTGACAGTGATGGAGATGGTATTGCTGATAAGGATGATAAATGTCCTGAATCTGCCGGCCTTCGACCAATGAATGGATGTCCTGACAGCGATGGAGATGGTATAGATGACAGTCGTGATAAATGTCCCAATACAAAGGGTACAGTCGATGCCAACGGTTGCCCAGGCATTGCTGAATCTGATTTGACGGTGCTTGAGACAGCGATGCGGGCAGTACAATTTGATACTGGTAAAGCGACGCTTAAGCCGACTTCATATCCTGTCCTTAATCAGATAGCCAACATCATGGAACGATATCCAGATTATAACCTGGTTATTGAAGGTCATACAGACAATGTAGGCAATGCTGCAAGCAATCAAGTTCTCTCAGAGAACAGGGCTAAAGCATGTTATGAATATCTTGTGAGGAAAGGCATCACGCCTGAACGTATGAGTTATAGGGGATATGGTGAAGCTCAGCCAATTGCCAATAACAACAGTCTTACTGGTAGGGAACTGAACAGAAGGGTAGAATTTAATCTGAAGCCCATGTAAAAGCTAATCAGGGCTTGAATTTTTCTACCTTTTCAGCTTTCTTGAGGACGGCATCCTTAAGAGATTTTTTGTATTTCATTAGTTTCCTATGAACTTCTGAATCTGTTGTTCCCAGGATTTCCAATGCTAATAAAGCCGCATTTTTTGATGCGTTTAAAGCCACAGTAGCTACAGGAATGCCGTTAGGCATTTGAAGAATGGAAAGGATAGAGTCCCAGCCGTCAATGGAATTTGATGATTTTACAGGAACACCTATAACGGGTAAAGTTGTGATTGAGGCAACCATGCCCGGAAGATGTGCTGCTCCTCCGGCTCCGGCAATAATAATTTTCAGGCCTCTGCCTCTTGCTGATCTGGCATATTCGAACATGCGTTCAGGCGTACGGTGCGCCGAGACAACTGTCATTTCATAATCAACATCGAATTCTTCCAGTAAACGGGCAGCATCACCCATTACAATTAAATCGCTGTCTGATCCCATTATTATTCCTATGCGTTTTTCTACCATGATATTACCCTTATACTTTTTTTAATTGTTTGAATCTTTTGCTGCAACTCATCTTTAGTATTGGCGGCAACTGTAACATGTCCCATTTTTCTAAAAGGCTTTACTGTCTGTTTGCCATAAATGTGTGGATATACGCCATCCAGTTTCAAAATACTTTCAAGACCTTCATAGTTTACAGGCCCTACGCCGCTATCAGCCTCCCCAACGAGGTTTACAATACCGCAATATTTATAAATAATTTTACCGGATACCAGGTCAAGGTTTAGTAAGGTGCGTAACTGCATTTCAAATTGCGAGCTTTCACAGCAATCTATGGAGTGATGCCCTGAATTATGCGTCCTGGGCGCGACTTCATTAATAAGCACGCGCGAGTTTTTGTCGATGAAGAATTCTATGGCCAAAAGTCCGGTAAAATTCCAGGATGAAACGAGCTTGTCAGCTATTTCTTCCATTTGTTTCTTTACTGAATCATCAATATCTGCAGGACAGAGAAGATAATCAAGGAGGTTTGCTTCCGGGTCGAACACCATTTCTACAGGGTCGAAATGTTGGATTTGAGATTTTTCATTCCGTGCAACTATCAAAGCCACTTCTTTGTGAATGTCTACCATTTTTTCTATAACTGATGGCGAATCCATGATCTTGCCTATATCTGATCGGTCTTTGACAAGCTGTACCCCTTTACCGTCGTATCCTGCTTCTCGTGATTTCTGTATGAAGGGCAATTGAATCTCGGCTTTGTCCAAAGATTCTATAATACTCTTTTTGTCCGCAAAGAGTTGGAATTCAGAGCTCGGAAGTTTATGGGATTTATAGTACTGCTTCTGCAGCCCTTTGTCCTTTATTGTAGCGATTATTTCTGCCGAGGGTATGACTTTTTTACCTTCCTTTTCCAGAACCAGGAGAGCATCTGTATTGACGTTTTCAATTTCAATACTGATAATGTCTTTTGTTCTGCCAAAGGCAAGCACATCTTCATAGCTCTTGAAATCTCCAATATCCAGGTTTGGATTTACTTTCCCCGCCGGGAAGTCCTTCGCCTTATCCAAGAATGCAATATCAAGGTCCCATTCCGAAGCTTTTTGAGCCAGCATACGCCCCAGTTGCCCCGCACCCAATATGCCTATTTGTATGTCAGATATACTTTTAATAAATAGTATTTTAGTGCAAATGTATTTTATATTCGAAAGCTTCTTATAAATCGAGCAAAGAAATTAATCTAAAACATCTAGTGAATTATGACGAAGGTGCTTTTTAAAAATGCAAGAATAGTTAACAGAGGTCAAATTACAGAAGGTGATCTGCTTACAGAAGCTAGCAGGATAAAGAAAATGGCGCCAGTGATTGATCATGCTGGTCAATCCGAAGAAATTGATTGCAAGGGGATGTTTTTATTGCCGGGGATTATCGATGATCAAGTGCATTTCAGAGAGCCGGGCTTAACGCATAAAGCGAATATAGCAACTGAATCGAGGGCCGCCGCCGCAGGTGGTGTTACCTCATTTATGGAGATGCCCAATACCAAACCTTCTGCCACAACACAGGAACTCTTACAAGACAAATACGACATTGCTGCTGCTACCAGCACGGTGAATTATTCCTTTTATATGGGCGCTTCTAATGACAACCTTGAAGAAGTGCTTAAAACTGACGGGGAAAACGTTTGTGGCGTTAAGGTTTTTATGGGTTCCAGCACAGGAAATATGCTTGTCGATAATTACAATACGCTCGACAGCCTTTATTCGAAAGTTCCATTACTGATCACTACACATTGTGAGGATGAGCAGACGATTCGGAAAAATCTGGCAAAGGCTCAGGAGGAATATGGAGACGACATACCGGTAAGCATGCATCCCGTTATTCGCAATGAAGAAGCCTGCCTGCTTTCGTCTTCACTCGCTGCAGGCCTGGCAAAGAAACATGGTACGCGCCTTCATATTCTCCATATATCTACTGCAGATGAAATAAAACTGTTTCGCAATGACATTCCGCTTGAAGAGAAGAATATCACGGCAGAATTATGTGTGCATCATCTGTTTTTTGATGCATCCTATTATGATACCTTGGGCGCAAAAGTTAAATGCAATCCGGCTATCAAGTCAGGAGAGCACCGTGAAGCTTTATTGAAAGCATTGAAGGAGGGATATTTCGATGTTATAGCAACAGACCATGCCCCGCATACCATGGAGGAAAAAAACAATTCCTATATGAGTTCACCTTCTGGATTGCCTCTCATCCAGCATAGTCTGACCATGATGATGGACTTTTACCATAGGGGAGAATTAAACATGGAATTTATCGTTGAAAAAATGTGTCATAGCCCTGCCCGGCTTTTCAGGATACAGGAACGTGGATATCTTGATGAGGGCATGTATGCCGATATCGTATTATTGGATGCATCTAAGGAGTGGGAGGTTTCTTCTTCGAATGTATACTATAAATGTGGCTGGACGCCATTGGAAGGCATGACGTTCAATTCAAAGGTTATCTCGACTATGTGTAATGGGGAATGGGTCTATAAGGATGAAAAATTGACAGGGCTCAGAGCAGCCTCAAGACTCAAGTTCAAAGCACCTTAATAGCCTATACTTTTCTTTTTCTTGACAAAGGACTTTTTCAAATGCACCATGCGTATGGCGGTGACTGCTGACTCTATGCCCTTGTTTCCATATTTGCCGCCTGCCCGATCTTCGGCTTGCTGATCATCCTTCACAGTCAGAACTCCAAAAATAACGGGTGTGTCCGACACCAGAGATAGTTGGGTTAAACCCTGAGCAACAGCCATATTGATGTATTCGTCGTGACGCGTTTCACCTTTGATAACGCAACCCAGACATATGACTGCGTCCGGGGCATTATTCTTAATAAGAGCTTTTGCGGCGTATGGGAGTTCAAAGGAACCCGGTGTTCTGACGACCTCGATATCATCTTTGGCAACACCATATTCTTGAAGACTTTCCTGGCATCCCTTCAACAGCTTGTCAGTAATACTGCGATTCCAATCTGAAACAGCAATATGAATTTTGAATCCTTCTGCCGAAGGAACATCTGAGTGGACAGACAGGTTTTGATCTTTGGAACTCAAATTCCTGTATTTATTTATGAATTGGTTGCCAGTAAATTACTTGCTTTGGTAGCTTCTTCAGACTCAGGAAATTCACTTTTTATTCGATTCAATGCATTATTTACAGCGTCTGAATCTCCAAGTCTTCTGTTTAGTAATGCTAGTTTGTACAGGTAGTAAGGTGTCATAAGCGCATCAGCTTCCGCCTTAGTAGCTTTTTGGTAATAACTTTTGGCTTTTTCAAAATCCTGTAATTCGGAGTATGCATCACCCAGGTTTCCATTTTTCAGAATAGGCCCATACAAACCTGTTGGACTGTAGGAATCAAGATAGCTAACGGCATCATCAAAACGGCCTACATTCAGGTAGCTTATCCCTGCGTACAGCTTTGCAGCATTAGCTGTCTCTGTACCACTATAGTTTTCGATAATATCAAGAAATCCTTCATAGCCGCCGCCTGGATTTTCAAGTGCCAGGGCAAAGGAATCTCTTTGGAATTGCTGTTCAGCTCTGAACATAGCTATTTTCGCCTGGTTCTCCTTGGGCTGTTGAATCATGAATTTAAAAATGATGTACCCACCTACGGCAATAATTATTACACTAAGAATTCCTATAACCAGGTTTTTATTTTTCTCGAAATAATCCTGCGCCTGTTCTTTTACTTCTACAACATCCACAAGGGTTTCGTCTGCGTTTGATTTTTTTCTCTTCGCCATTATCTAACAATTGAAAATTTGCGCAAAAATAAATAAACTTAGCATATATCACCTGAATTTTTCAGCTAATATGCTTCCGGTAAAATATGAGTTCAAAACCTGAGTTTAATCCATAATGTATGGATAGTCTTCCTGGATATAGTTGCAATCATAAAGTTCTGAGGCCAAAGGCAGGTCAGACTCATCTGCAAATTTGACGGCATCCTCTATTTCCGCGGTTATTTTGCTTTTGATTTTTTCAAGATCCTTGTCACCAGCTATTTTCTGATCCAGGATGCTGTTTTCAAGCAATTTTATAGGATCTTTTTCCTTGTAGCTGTTCAATTCATCCTTTGTTCTATAATTACCCGGATCTGACACGGAATGTCCCCTGTATCGATATGTCTTGATTTCGAGGAAATAAGGCCCTTTTCCGGAACGAATATGTTTGGCGGCCTTTTCAAGCGCTTGATGAACGTCTATGGGATCCATACCATCTACGGCTTCGCTAGGCATACCATACCCAAGGCCTAATTTGTATATATCCTCAATATTGCTGGTTCGCTTTACTGAAGTTCCCATGGCATAGTGGTTGTTCTCGCATATATACAGTACGGGAAGCTTCCACGTCATTGCCATGTTAAATGATTCATGCAGGGCACCCTGACGAGCTGCTCCATCACCGAACATGGTAACGCAAAGATTTTTTGTGCCTTTGTATTGATCGGCCAGGGCAATGCCGGTACCTATCGGAATCTGGGCTCCTACGATACCATTACCACCAACATAGTTATGCTTAGCAGAGGAAAAGTGCATTGAGCCTCCTTTACCTTTAACCACACCTGTGGCCTTTCCAAACAATTCAGCCATGCAAGCTCTTGAACTGATGCCCCTGCAAAGGGCTATACCATGCTGTCTGTATCCAGTGACTATTTTATCATCTTTGGAAATAGCAGAGACAATTCCGGCAGCTATGGCTTCTTGGCCGATATAAACATGAAGAAAACCCCTGATTTTTTGCTGGCTGTAAGCCTTTAGTGAGGCTTCTTCAAATTTTCTGATGCGAAGCATAACTTCATACCACTCAAGATATTGATCCTTGCTATATTTTGCAGCAGCCGCCTTTTTACTGACGGCACTTGTTTTTTTGCTTGCTATCGTAGGCATTTTATTGAATATTTAGAATTAGAATATTTTTACACGAAATACAAAAATAAGCAATTGAAGCGTATTAGAATACACAGTTTGAGATTACAGAACTTTCGAAATTATGAAAAGCTAGATTGCATGTTTAATGAACATGTCAATGTTATCACTGGTTTAAACGGCGCTGGAAAAACTTCCATCCTGGACGCCATTTATTATCTATCCAACGGTAAAAGCTATTTTTCTCATCTGGATTCACATATTTATCGTAAGTCTGCGGATTTCTTCAACCTGAGGTCGACACATTTTATCGGTGATGATAAGTTTGAAATCAGTATAGTGTCCGGAGCTGAAGTTTCAAAACAGATTAAGGTCGACGAAAAGCAAATGAAAAGCATCGTAGAATATGTCGGACGTTTTCCAGCATTTATGATAGCGCCAAAGGATATTCTGATTCTTGTAGAAAGCAGTGTTGAGAGGCGAAAGATAATAGACAAAACGATATCCCAGGTTGATCCACTCTATTTTAAGAACCTTATTGAATACAATAAGTTGTTGAAGCAGAGAAATGCAGCACTCAAAGGTTTTTTGAAATCTGGCAGGCAGGACTTCTTGATGCTGGATGCTATAGATGACAGAATGGAGGAGCCTGCTGTATATATTTATGAAGCTCGTAAAAACTACCTTCAGGAAATTACACCTAGTATCCAGGCCCTATACGATAGGCTTTCCGATAACAGTGAGTCGGTATCCATCAGTTATAAATCCAATTTAGACAAGAACAGTCTCAGGGAGTTGTTTCAGGAATATCGCCAACGTGATTTGATTATGGCCAAGACACATCAAGGCATTCACCGTGATGATATTAAAATAAATCTTGATGGATTGGATATTAGGAAAATTGGCTCACAGGGCCAACTCAAATCTGCCATAATAGCTATCAAACTGGCACAGGTAGAGTGGGTAAGGGGTAAAACATCCAAGGCTGCCCTTATATTATTGGATGATATATTTGATAAACTGGACAGTACGCGTGTGATGAATTTACTCGATATTTGTGCGAGTCAGTTGAACGCACAAATATTTATAAGTGATACCGAAAGTGAGCGGGTGAATACAAGCCTGGATGCATTGAAACTGAACTACGCTCATTATAAAATCAAGGATGCAAAAATATTGAATGGAGGATGACAAAAACATAAAAGGTGTAATTGATCGATTGCTAAGCAGCAAGTCAAAGTTTTCGCATTCATACAACAAGCACACGATCGAAGATATCTGGCGTAGCAGTTTTGGCGAGTTGATCTCTTCCTATACAAGCAAGGTGAGTTATTCCAATGAAGTGCTTACAGTGTATATCAGTTCATCACCACTCAAGGAGGAAATCCTTATGAACAAGAAAAATATCATTGAAAAACTCAATACACGCTTACAGTACAGAAAGATCAGGGATATTATTGTCCGTTGATTAAATCAACTGATTGACAAGAAAGAATAAAACAAGGTATACCCAAAGTATATCGAGGAAGTGCCAGTATATAGTCAGCAGTTTGAGTCTTCGTCTCTTTTGAGGATCTGAAAAATATACCAGGACAGATACAGGTTCTTTCATTTTCTTGATAGACTGATACAGGAAAATGCTAAGAAAGGGTATGCCTGCTACAACGTGTGCAAAATGGATAATAGAAATGATGTAAAGGTATGAAGCCATATTGCTGTGATTTACAAAAACACCTAGCCCGTACAGTTGCTTCCATGCCAGGATCTGACTTCCAAGGAACACCACTGTTAAGCCGAGAGCCAGCATGAGGCTCCTTTGATACAATTGTGTCTGATCATCTTTGTAGTAATCCATGGCTTTCTTGAGGGCCAGGCTGGCAAGTATCAATATCACTGTATTAGCAATAAACAGCAGTGGCAGCTCCAAGGGATCAAGATTGTTCTGAATGCGTGTGTAGACGTATGCTGCAGTAAAGCCCAGGAACAGAGCAGATACGCCAGCCAGCAATAATCCCATAGCAATGTAGCTGGGATGGATCAGATAATTTCTTTCCTCAATCATTGATGAGTTCATAACATGAATGATTACTCAAAGTTCAGGATTTATTCTTTTTTTTAGGTTGACAAATGAGCATTGTGAAACACCATAAACTTAAAATAGAAAAGACGGGGCATATCTACAGCATTGCTAATCCCCAGGCCTTTAGACACTGGATGTTATGTCATGGCTACGCCATGACCGCTGAGCAGATTGTGCACAAGTTTAAAGATCTGGATGAAGACAATAATTTTTATTACGCTCCTGAAGCTTTATCCAGTTTCTATTATGAAGGTGATACCCAGAATATTCCTGTCGCCTCTTGGATGACCAGCCGCCACAGACTCGATGAAATTGCTGACTACAGTCATTATCTAAACACCTGTCTTAATTATTTTTCAAAAAATGTATCGCGTGTTCTTTTTGGATTCTCTCAGGGCGCTACGACACTATGGCGTTTCATCAATGCCATTAAACCTGATTTTGACATTTTCATCAATTGGGCGGGTGATATTCCCGATAATACAGAATACGATACCGACTATCTAAAAGGCAAAAAGCTGATATATGTCTACGGTGACAATGACAAATACTTGAGTCTTGAGAGGATAGATAATCTCAAGTGGCGTTGCCAAAAGCTGGAACTGGATGTTTTCTTTCATCCATTTAAAGGCGAGCACCGAGTCGACAGGAAATATCTCAGAATGATATATGAACGACATGTAAAGACACATAAAATATGAGTTTCAAAAACTCAGTTTTTAATGAAGAATGGGCATTCTACCTGGGACAGAATTGTAACAATAGAGTTTGCTGCCAGTCTTTACCATGCTTCTTTTCATCTGTATGTCCGTCTCAAAAAGTGGGATTTGCAGGAACTCAGTATTCATATTTCTTACGACCGCAGATCTATCGATGACTGTAAAGCTAGTGTTAATAGTGACAAGAGACTGGAATTCGTTGATACAGAGTTTAAGTTTGTAGGAAATATTTATGAACAGCAGAAAGCCCGTTAAATAGAAATGTCAGGTAAAGTGTCCCGTGCACAGAACCACTACCGGCAATCCGCAATGTACACCCAAGATGGTAGGCTGAGTTAGCCTACAAGTTCTTTTACCAGGTCAGCTGCTTCTTTTAGGAGAACAGCGGAATGTACTTTAAGGCCACTATTGTCAATAAGTTCTTTGGCTATGTCAGCATTAGTTCCTTGCAGTCTGACAATGATAGGAACATTAATGTTGCCTATGTTTTTGTAGGCATCCACAACACCTTGTGCTACTCGATCACATCTTACAATACCTCCAAAAATATTTATAAGTATCGCTTTGACATTGGGATCTTTAAGGATAATCTTAAAGGCCTGTTCCACTCGTTGAGCGTCTGCAGTCCCTCCCACGTCAAGGAAGTTGGCAGGAGATCCACCTGAAAGCTTGATTATATCCATGGTCGCCATTGCCAGTCCCGCTCCGTTAACCATACATCCTACATTACCATCAAGTTTAACGTAGTTAAGGCCTACTTTTTTAGCTTCTACTTCTGTAGGATCCTCTTCGGATTCATCTCTCATTTCAGCCAGATCCTTATGCCTGTAAAGTGCATTGTCGTCAAGACTTATTTTAGTATCTACAGCGATTATCCTGTCATCACCTGTTTTGACAGTAGGATTTATTTCTATCAGGGAGGCATCTGATCCAACAAAAGCTTTATACAAATTTGCTACAAACTTGGTCATCTCTTTGAAAGCAGCACCCTGAAGTCCAATGTTGAATGCAATCTTTCTTAATTGAAAAGCCTGGATTCCCAATTCCGGATCAATCCATTCTTTGAATACGAGATGTGGCGTTTCTTCAGCAACAGTTTCAATGTCCATACCACCCTCAGTGGAATATATGATGACATTGCATTTTTTCTCACGGTCCATAAGTATAGACATATAGATTTCATCGCACGCATCAAAATCAGGGGCATAGGCATCTTCGGCAACGAGTATTTTGCGTACAAGCTTACCAGGACCTTCCATGCCGCCAGGAGTCTGGGGTGTCCTAAGCATCATGCCCAGGATGTTGTCAGCTTCCATTCTCAGCTCATCTTCTGATTTGACCAGCTTTACACCTCCTCCTTTTCCTCTTCCACCTGCATGGATTTGCGCCTTAACGATGGCGATATCTGAATTGCTCTCTTTTCGTATTTCCTTGTAGGCTGCAACAGCATCTTCTACGGATCCTGCCATAATGCCTTTTTGAATAGGCACCCCGTAACTGTGAATCAATTCCTTAGCCTGGTACTCGTGTAAATTCATATTTAGTTTTTTTCTATTCTATAATGAGTTTTTCTACGATAAGCCCTTCCGAGCTGTTAAACTCCAAAAGATATATGCCAGGAGTCAATTCTGCGCTGGATAGTTCAATCGCTGATCTGTTTTCAAATATTGAAACCCATTGATCCCATATTTTTTCTCCATTCAGATTATATAAGCTTAATTGTCCACTAATGTTTTTTGAAGCTTCAAGGCTAAGTGTGATTTGTTCTCCACTTCTTGCTGGGTTAGGGTATAATGTAACAGAATTGACTGATTCTGTTTCATTGACTGAGGTGGACCCTGTGCCAGTCTGGAATAGGCGTCTGGTCACAGTGTTGCAACCTGTACCGAATTTGTTGACAGCGAATACGTCAACGAAGTATAGACTGTTAGGAAGCAATTCGGTAAGAAACAATTCACTATCTGTTGTGATAAAGCTGAGTTGCTGTCTGCCGCTGATCTGCACTCTGTATCCTTCTGCTTCGGCAATGGGTTCCCATTCGATAAGAACACCATTGAAATCCTCATAGATCTGATCGCTGACTGGACTGATGATATTCACTGAATTAGGTATAGGATTATATTCTGTTACCTCACCTGTGCGTAAATAAGATCTGAATGGTGAATCAAAATCCGACTGCATGGTTATGATCTGTTCCTGCGAGAAAAGAAAAGGGTCGCAGCCATTTGAGTAAGACATGACATTGTCTATCATTGGTTCAATCTTATCACCGTTACGGTCCCATACATCGTACACCATAGTGCAGCATCCGCAAGATTGTCCAAATCCGTAATCAGGAGGCGTGTCACAAATTCTATCGCCTGCAACATTACAGTTGGATCCGTTGACCAATTCGACTTCTACGGGTCCGGATTGTGTTGATCCAGTTATAATCTGGATTCTTACTGTATCACCATGTATGTCAGGCTGATAGCCTCCATTAGTAGATCCTTGAGATATGTCTCCTTCCCAGCCGACATGTGTGTGCGGTAGTGAAAAGAAGTGACCTATTTCATGTTCAAGTACAAAACTGTCATTTCCCAGCGTCGTTTTGAGCATGACAATAAAGTCGTTGTTTGATCCGCCGGAATAATAACCTGCTGCCCCGGAAGGTGAACCATCATTTTGAAGGATGTCGGTAACCAGGTAAACATTCATGGCGTTACTGTTACGGTTTTGCCTCATCAGTGATACACTGCTGCTCAATCGCGGCCTGCTGTTGAGGTTCGTGCTGTTGATGTAGCTGATCTCATCGATGTAAAACAAAATGTCAGCTTCCTCGTAACGGTTGTTCAGCTTGCAAAGGTCTTTTATCAATTTGTCCTCGTCAAGTGAGTTGGAACCGTCGTTGTCTGTGACAATATGAAAATGTACCGGTACGAAGCGGGTTACATAGCCTTTTTCTACTGTTTTATTGGCTTGCTTGAGGTTGTATTCAAGTCTTTCAAATAACTGCTCATCCTGTTGTGTTATGCAGCCTTCACTTTGGCTGTAAAGACCTATTGAGGCCACAAAACAGAAAAGCATAGTTGTGAATAAATACTTCATTATTCTAAATTTTGCACAAAGGTAATTACAATCAAACTTTAAATTGATGCTAGGGAGAACATTTCAGCATATTAGCTGTAATAATTTTATACTTTTGCAGCGCAATATTATAACAAATTAAACAAATAGTAATATGTCTAAGGTAACAGTTGTTGGTGCAGGAAATGTTGGTGCAACGGTGGCCAATGTTCTTGCTCATAAAGATATTGTCAATGAGGTAGTTCTTATTGATATTAAGGATGATTTTGCAAGGGGAAAGGCTCTTGATACCTGGCAACAGGCTCCGGTAGATTACTACAGCACAAAAGTTGTAGGTACGGGAGATTATGCAGATACCAAAAACTCTGATATAGTTGTAATAACAGCTGGTATTCCAAGGAAACCAGGAATGAGTAGAGATGATTTGATTTCTACCAATGCCAAGATTGTAGTTTCCGTCACTAAGTCTATCCTTAAATATTCAAAGAATCCCATCTTCATTATCGTTTCCAATCCACTGGATGTGATGTCTTATGCATGCCTTAAAGCTTGCAAATTAGATCCGTCTCGTGTTATTGGTATGGCTGGTATTCTGGACACAGCTCGTTACAGGGCTTTTCTTGCTACGGAATTGAATGTATCACCAAAAGACATCCAGGCCATTCTTATGGGAGGTCATGGCGACACTATGGTTCCGCTGCCTCGTTTCACCACTGTTGCCGGTATTCCTGTTACTGATATGATCAGTAAAAGAAGTCTTGACAAAATTGTCAAAAGAACACAAGGAGGCGGAGGAGAATTGGTCAAATTGATGGGTACTTCAGCCTGGTATGCTCCAGGAGCGGCAGCTGCCCAGATGGTTGAGTCTATCGTAAAAGATGATGGAAGAATTTTCCCATGCTCTGCATGGTTGCGGGGCGAGTACGGTGTAAAGGATATGTTTCTCGGCGTGCCGGTCCAATTGGGTAAGGAAGGCGTCAAGAAGATACTCAAATTGAAATTAAACTCTGAGGAGAAAAAACTGTTAAGAATATCATCCAAGGCAGTTGGTTCAGTAATTTCAGACTTCCAAAAAATGAAATTGGTATAAATCTATGGCATTAGACATCCAAAATGTCTTTACGAATACGCATGAATCCCTGGAAGATTTATCTTTTTCCAAGCCTGTCATGCTTGTTTTTCTTAGACATTTTGGATGTATTTTTTGCCGTGAAGCGCTAGATGATATCTCGGACAAACAGTATAAGATCAAAGACAAAAATATTGATCTTGTTTTCGTACACATGTCTGCTAATGATATCGCCGAGAAGTTTTTCTCGGAGTATAATTTCAAGGATGTTAAGCACATCTCGGATCCCAATTGCCAGCTATACGCACAATTTGGCTTGACTAAAGGAAATTTTGGTCAGCTCTTCGGTCTTTCTGTGTGGATCAGAGGATTTGAATTGAAGAAAAAGGGTAAAGGGTACTCTATAGACCAGATAGGCGACAGTTTTCAAATGCCTGGTATCTTTGTTCTTAAAGAAGGTAAAATTGTCAACAGTTATATTCACAAAACCATTTCTGACAAACCTGATTATGATACTATGATCGAGGCATGTAATCCCTGATCTGTTGCAATGAATCAATCCCTGAATTCGTTAACTCAAAAAAAGAGTGAATGAGGTTTTTTCTGTCATTAGTATGTATTTGCCTAAGCCTGTCTGCTAAGACACAGGTTAATATGGACGATATTTCTGAACGCCTGAGCTACTATGGCGATGTAATGGTCAGTGCACTCGAATACAATCACAGAGAGTATGCTTCAAGCCAATTTTACAATGACTTTATCCAGTTGCTTGATAGCACAAATTTGTACAATGCCAGTCTTGATAATTTGAGGACTATATCTGTCATTGATGAAGATGCAGGGCGATTCAGATTGCTCAGCTGGCAACTGGAGAAAGCAGCTTTCGAATTCGAATATCACGCATTTCTGGTTTGGCCTGACGGCACTTACGTGGAATTCAAGCAACCACGGAGTCCGGATAAGTCTATACAGTATATGGAGCTGAAGCCTGATAACTGGTATGGCGCTTTATACTATAACCTAGTGGCATTTGACAAGGATACTTACTTGCTGTTTGGCTATAATGGCTATGGTCAATATGACCATATTAAAATAGCTGATGTGCTTAGAGTTGAAGGAGAGAATATTGTCCTTGGAAAAGAAGTGTTTGAAGATAGAAAGGATAAGGGGATGTACAACAACAGGATCCTCCTCAAGTATTCTTCTGATGCAGCCGTAAACCTGAATTACAACCCAGGATTAAAGATGATTGTCATGGATCATCTCGTGCCGCGCATGGGTAAGCAAGATGGGCAGGGTCCAACAATGATACCAGATGGAACCTATGAAGGTTTTGAAATGCTGGAAGGCAAGTGGAAATATATCTCCAAGCTTTACAATCACAGCTATGGAGAGAATAATGCGCCAAGGCCTAAGCCTGTATTTGATGACAATAAGGATAAAAACCTTTTCGGTAAAAAGAACTAAGGTAAGCCTAATGCATAGTGACCGTGAGGTATCTGCCGGAGCCTGCAATCCTGCAATATCGCTCATCTTTTCTCATGCCGCATATCCACATGATATCTCCATTTTCATGGCATAACAACACTTGCTTTGCTTTTGAAAAGCGGTCCATCTTGATATTAGTGAAATACTTTTTTAGACTTTGAGATTGCATGTTCATCCCTGAAGGATAAAAAACATCTCCCGGTCTCCATAGTCGCAGAATGACTTTTTCCCTGACGGAGCTTATCGGAATCTGGAATCGCATCTTACAGGTGAGTTCATCTGCTGATTCAGAAATTTCAAATTTGAACTTGGAGTCCGAGAATTTCATTGTACAGGGCATGGATGACAACGTGATAGATATTTCTTCAGCATTAACCCCGCTGCCAAGCTTTTCAACGATTAGATTTTTTCTGTCAATCAGCGCTTTATGCGTAGACGACTCAAAGAGTTTACCCGTTTCTGAAATACTCCGCACCATATCATAAGACTGTGATGTGTTGAAGCCATAGGTTTTTAGAGCCACTGAAAGAATTTCTGCAGCATCCTCCTTCAATGATTGGATACTTTCAATTGTGATGAAAATGAGGTCCGTATTTTCTCTTATGTCCAACACTTTTTTCGCCAAGACATAAAGTATCCTGTCTTTTTGTTCGAAGCGATTGCTCAAGGATATGAGTCTTTCTTCCAGCTTATCAATCTGCGTTTTGATTTGTGGAAGACTTTCGTTTCGCACAAAATTTCGAAGATAGTTGTTGTCGAAATTGGATTCGTCTTCGATAAAGGGTATGCCTTCACTATCTGAATAATCTATAATTTCAGCTTTGCTGTATTGTAAGAGTGGCCTAACGATATTGTCATTTACAGCATCAATTCCTTTCAATGATTTGCCACGGATGAAGTTCATAAAGATTGTTTCGATAGTATCATCCTTATGGTGCGCAGTGACCAAACAGTCTGGATTCAGGCTCTTAAAAAACTGATACCTCTGATGCCTCGCTTCATCCTGGAAATTATTATACGGTTTGGTTTTATCGAATAAGCCTATATGGAATGGAAGTGATTTATCATCACAGATACTTTTAACAAATTCTGCTTCCAGGCTTGACTTTCCTTCACGTGTAAGATGATCAAAATGGGCGACCTCAAAGCTCAATCCACATTGATTCATCAGATGAAGGAGGCACATGGAATCTATACCAGCACTGGCGGCCAGGATGATTCGGCTTTTATCAGAGAAGAATTTTTCTTTTTCTATATGATTTGAAAAACTGTCAAACATATATATTCGTATTCAAAAATTTGTGGGTGTGAAAATATACATATATATCCTGTTTTCTTTGACTTTATCTGTCATGGCTTGTAAAAACGACAATCCCCAACGTCCTGACTCTATGCTTTCTGATGAGTCCGGTATTAAAGATAATCCAATCAAAGCGGAACGCTTGGAAGAGATGCGTAAGAAAAGTAAGCCTATGGACATTCCTGGCTTCAGAAAGCAAGCAGCTTCCATTCTTGATTTTCGTGCCAAGCAAGATTCAAACTCATATGCTATAATCGAAGCTGATATTTGGGAATATCAGTTCGTTTTCGATGGTGAAATGTCTGAGCCTGGAGCCTATAAAGGGATGTGGATAGACTTTAAAACGGACGGAACCTATGACTATGGACGATATGATCAAGTCCAGGGCTCGGGTAGATATAATTATCATTTTGAGAGAGGAGAACTTCTTATGCTTGATGATAATAACAGCTTGAAACCACAGGAGTGGACAGCTAAATCCGCTGGAGATGCTTTGGTTTTGATTGGTACAGCAACCTACAAGGACAATTCAGTTCAGATGAAGCTGGAACGAACAACTCCGGACAGACTTTCAAGGTAATTCAATTGTAGATCCGACTGCTATTTAACCATTCTCTGTAAGCCTGGGCATTCCTACTGTGTTCTCTGAGTGTTTTGGCAAACGCGTGTTCAAAGCCTGTTCCCGGTTTTACACAGAAATATATGTAGTCATGTTCCTGAGGGCTGATTACAGCATCTATAGTGCTTATATCTGGCATGCATATAGGCCCGGGGGGAAGACCTGGGTATTTATAGGTATTGTAAGGTGAGTTAACTTCGAGATGCCTGTTAAGAACACGCCGTATGTCAAAATCTCCTACAGCATATACTACCGTAGGGTCAGCCTGGAGAAGAATACCTCGTTTGAGTCTGTTCAAATATACCCCCGCTATGATAGGTTTTTCAGATTTAAGATTCGTCTCTTTTTGCACTATGGATGCCAGAGTATAGGCTTCTAGCTGTGACAGTCCGATGTTTTGAAGTTTTTGTTTTCGTTCTGTATTCCAGAATCGGTCATGCTCTAACTTCATCCTTTCCAAAAGCTGGCCTGGTGGCATATTCCAATATAACTCATAGGTGTTGGGTATAAAAAGACTCAATATGGATTCTTTTGTATATCCTATTTCTGACAGCATGAGTGAGTCTGTAAAAAAGCTGCAATAGCTTTCCGAACCATATTCAAGTTTCTCTCCAAACAAATCACATAATTCTTCAATAGTTCGCACATTATTGAATGTCAGAACAACCGGTTCCTGAACGCCGGATCGTAAAAGCGAAACCAATGCACGATTGTTCATGCCGTCTTGCAGTTTGTACCTGCCTGGACGAGGTTTGGTGTAGCTCATCTTTTCGCTGACCCATATAAATGATAGGCGGTCTTTGATAAAATTCTTTTCAACCAGGCTATCTGCCAGTACTTCCAGGGACATCTCCTCAGGAATGTCTATTGTGCTTATAGCACTGGTTACCCACACATTGTCCGAAAAGATAAAATTGTAGTACCTGTAAGCAATAAAGCCGGTTACTGCAACAAGGCTGATAAAGACGAGAAGAATATTCTTTTTCATGTATTGAGATCAATACTGTTCTTGATCATTAGGAAAGTCGCCGGACTTGACGTCTTTAATATAGGACTGTACGGCCGTTTGCATATCTTCAAACAGGTTCATGTACCTTCTGAGAAACCTGGGGTTGAAATCCTGGGTTATTCCAAACAGGTCATGGCTTACAAGCACTTGTCCATCACATCCTGCTCCCGCGCCTATCCCAATAGTTGGGATATCCAGGCTTTTGGAAACTTCTATAGCCAGTTTCGCGGGTATTTTTTCGAGAACTAAAGCAAAGCATCCCGCATCCTGGAGAATGGTGGCATCGGATAAGAGCTGTTTGGCCTCTTCCTCTTCTCTAGCTCGCACTGAGTATGTACCAAATTTGTAAATAGACTGTGGTGTCAAACCAAGGTGCCCCATCACAGGCACTCCGGCAGATAGTATGCGATCAACCGATTCCTTGATTTTTATGCCTCCTTCCAATTTCACGGCATGAGCTCCTGATTCCTTCATAATCCGAATGGATGATTCAAGAGCAATTTTACTGTTGCCCTGATAGGTTCCAAAAGGCAAGTCTACAACAACAAGAGCTTTTTTAACGCCCCTTATTACCGATGAAGCATGATAAATCATCTGATCCAGGGTAATGGGGAGAGTTGTTTCATGACCGGCCATTACATTAGAGGCTGAATCGCCGACGAGAATGACATCAATTCCGGCATTGTCAATGATTCGGGCCATACTAAAGTCATAGGCTGTGAGCATTGAGATCTTCTCTCCTTCATGTTTCATTTTTTGAAGAACATGAGTTGTTACGCGTTTGGCTTCTTTACTTACTGCTGACATTTTTACACTAATTACTTGAGGCAAGATATAAAATAGATTTATAAATGAGAGGTAAAGATAAATTGAGTTAGTTTTACGCCCAGCAAATAAGAAAGAATGAAATTTACCTTAAGCCTGTTACTGTTTAGTCTTCTTATAGCGTCCTGTGACAATGCATTGGACATCATTGAAGCGAGGAAAGATATACCTGTTGTATATGGGTTTATCTCCTTGTCAGATACGGCCCAATACATAAGACTGGAAAAGGCTTTTGTGGATGAAACTACCAGTGCGCTTGTCATAGCCCAGGATCCCGATTCTCTATATTATGATGACGCCACTGTTGAGCTTGTACGTACCAGCAATGGAGCTTCATTTGCCTTGGAAATGGTGGATGGCAAGCTCGAAGGTTACTCAAGAGAGGAGGGTGCTTTTGCTCAATCACCAAATTATCTTTACAAGATACGAACAGCTGATATAGCTCTTGAAGGAGACGAGGAGTATACGCTCAGAATAGGCAGGGAAGGTAAAGCTGAATCTATCGAAGCATCCACTGTATTGTTAGGTCAATCCCGGATAAGAAGGCCTGACCCTGTCACCGCTAATATTCTTGATTTTGATTACACCGATCGTACGCGCTTTTTTTGGCAGGTTTCTGAATCTGCGGCAACACACAACCTGTATGTGGATATCAATTACAGGGAACGTTCACCTGATACAAATGGCGTTTTTGAAAGTAAAAGCGTTACATGGGAGGTCGTCAAAAACCTGGAATCCAATTCAAGCGAGCCAACGCGTGTAGAGTATGAAGCAGAAGGATTGGGTTTTTATAATTTTTTGGCTGGTGCGATTCCTGTTGATGAAGATGCAGAAAGGCGCTTTGAAGATCTCACGGTGAGAGTGATTAGCGGGGGAGAAGAAATCAACAGTTTTGTTTCCGTTGGTGAAGCCAATCTGGGTATTACATCTACACAGGATGTGCCGAGTTTTTCAAATATTCCGGGTGGTCGTGGTATTTTCAGTTCGACCAATACCGCATTTGTTGAAAATGTCACCATTTCAAATCCTACGCGAGACTCTCTTGTTAACGGTACCATTACGCGAGCATTAAATTTTACGAATTGATTTAATATCTCCTGAATGGACATTTTGTCATATCTGATGTTTCTTTTGTATGAAATGTCAGTCCATTCTACATGTTTTCCATACAAATTGGCATGAAAATCCAATGGCACAGCTATTGATCTTATTCATCTGAGAAAAACATTATCTAAAGAATAAATTTGAGAAATGGGTAAAATTATTGGAATTGACCTGGGAACCACAAACTCTGTGGTTGCTGTAATGGAAGGTAACGAGCCGGTCGTTATTCCTAACGATGAGGGTAGGAGGACGACTCCTTCTGTCGTTGCATTCCTTGATAACGGAGAAAGAAAGGTAGGTGATCCTGCAAAAAGACAGGCTATCACAAACCCTACCCGTACAATATCTTCGATCAAGAGATTTATGGGACACAGATATGATGAGGTATCTACGGAGATTAAAAGATCGGCCTACAAGATTGTGAAGGGTGACAACAACACGGTCAGGGTTGAGATTGAAGATCGCAAATACACGCCGCAGGAAATTTCTGCTATGGTTCTTCAGAAAATGAAAAAGACAGCGGAAGATTTCCTCGGACAAGAAGTGACGGAAGCTGTAATTACTGTGCCGGCATATTTTAATGATAGCCAACGACAGGCTACTAAAGAAGCTGGTGAAATTGCAGGATTGAAAGTGTCCAGAATTATTAATGAGCCAACCGCTGCAGCTTTGGCATTCGGACTTGATAAAAAAGATAAAGATCAGACTATCGTGGTTTATGACCTTGGTGGTGGCACTTTTGACGTTTCAATTCTCGAGCTTGGTGATGGCGTGTTTGAAGTGAAATCTACCAACGGCGACACACACCTGGGTGGTGATGACTTTGATGAGGTTATCATCGATTGGATGGCTGAGGAATTCAAGAAGCAGGAGAATATTGATCTTCGAAAAGACCCAATGGCCCTTCAGCGATTAAAAGATGCAGCTGAAAAAGCTAAGATTGAATTGTCTTCCTCTTCAGAGACAGACATCAACCTGCCATATGTTACGGCAGTGGATGGTGTTCCTAAGCACCTTGTCAACAAGTTGACGCGAGCTAAATTTGAGCAATTGGCTGATGCGCTTGTTGAGCGCACTCTTAAGCCATGTGAGGAAGCTCTGAAAGATGCGGGATTGTCTAAATCCGATATTGATGAAGTTATCCTGGTAGGTGGCTCCACACGTATCCCTAAGATACAGGAAACAGTAGAAAAATTCTTTGGTAAGAAACCTAACAGAGGAGTAAACCCGGATGAGGTAGTAGCTATTGGTGCATCTATCCAGGGAGGTGTTTTAAGCGGTGATGTTCAGGACGTATTATTGCTTGATGTTACGCCACTGTCCTTAGGTATTGAAACAATGGGAGGTGTATATGATGTTGTGATAGAATCAAACTCTACCATACCTACCAAAAAGACAAAGGTATATTCTACTGCGGCAGACAATCAGCCATCCGTAGAGATTCACATACTGCAAGGAGAGCGACCTATGGCTCAAGATAACAGGACGGTCGGACGTTTTATTCTCGATGGTATTCCACCATCACCAAGAGGTGTGCCTCAGATAGAAGTAACGTTTGATATGGATGCCAATGGTATTTTGAATGTCTCTGCCAAAGATAAAGGAACAGGCAAAGAACAGAATATTAGGATTGAAGCATCCACAGGTCTTTCTCAGGACGAGATTGCTCAGATGAAAGCGGAGGCTGCAGCCAATGCCGACCAGGATAAAGCAGCACGCGAAAAAGTGGACAAATTGAATACAGCTGACAATCTTATTTTCCAGACGGAAAAGCAGATGAGTGAATATGGCGATAAGGTTCCTGAAGACAAGAAGGCAGCTATTGAAGGTGCATTGGTTGAACTGAAAGAAGCTCACAAAATGCAGGATGTTGATAAGCTTGATGAAGCTATGAACAAAATGAATACTGCATGGCAGGCTGCAAGCCAGGATATATACCAGGCCAGTCAGGAAGGTCAGGCCGGAGCTGCCAATAATGGTGACGCTACTGCAAGCTCTGATAATGGCACTGAAGAAGTTACTGATGTCGAATTCGAGGAAGTCGACGATAAGAACTAGTCGGTTTGACTGAATACTAAAAAGGGTCTGTGATTAATTTACAGACCCTTTTTTTATTCGATGTGTTATATCCTTTTTTGGAATGATGCACGTGTTCTTTTTTCCGAAAACGTAGCGTATGCGTGCAAAGAGCTTGTAAAGTGGATCTCGAATAAATCTGGGCACTAAGAGCAGTAGCTTTAAAGCAGGCCATAATCCGGATAAGCTTGAGACAATTCGAATAACGGCATCTGAATGATAATAAACCTTACCATCTGCTGCCTTCAGTATGACTGTTGATGTCTCTTTGAGGTATACAGGATTTATATCTTCAAAGGATTCTGCTTGCTGATCTTGAATAGCAGCAAATCGGAAAATATCATGTTTGTCCCTTTTGGCGATGAATAGAACCAGCCAATGACAAACCATGCAATAGCCGTCAACAAAAACAATGTTTCTATATACGTGCTCCATGTGTTTTTGCTAACGGCTCTGATTTTCTATTGCTCGAGTAATTCGTCAAGAATTCTATCGGCCTTATAAATATATTTCATGGCCGCATGGATACCTCCTGCATGAACAGATACTGTTCGATTATGCTGCTCGTCATATATGAAATTTCCTGGAAGGGACTCTATATTTCCATCGAATATCAGTCCTACTGCTTCAGCATTTGCATTGATAAGCGCTGAACCTGAGTTCCCTCCTATGATATCATTGGTGGACACCAGGTTGAGCGGTGATTTCAAGAGCTCCATAGGAGGATTCATCCACTTTTCAGGTAATGACCAGGGGAATTCACCTTTATTACTGTAGTGTCGGTCGTATAAGCCAAAATACGTCGTGTTTACTGGGGCCTCAGTACCGTTATAATCATAGCTTTTAACACGCCCATCGGATATTCTGAGTGTGAATGTGGCATCAGGCGGCAAGGAGTTGCCGAACACTTTGAAAACACGGTTGGCAATTTTTGACTCCAGGGACCTTCTTTTAGGTGATGAGCTTCCAAATGCCTCAGCGGACTCCTGGTACCTCTTAACTATGATATCGGCAGCCCGGATCATAGGGTCTTTTGATTTATTCAGCTTTTTTTCCTTGGAGATGCATTTCATGGCGGCTTTTTCAGACTCCAGTATTTTTGACTTGTCGAATAAGTGGGCAACATAATCTTCAATGCCTTTGCTGTCTAAGAGCCTGGCGAGAGTATTATCTCCAGGGTAAATATCTTCTTTTATCTCTCGCAGTAACATTTGCATCAATTGCATTTCCTTCTCTTTATCCAGGGAGCCTGCCATTTTTGATATTTCAACTATAGCTGCCTCCTTGTCCTCTTCTGTTGCTTCCTCGTTGTCGAGATTGGCCTTTATCTGTGCCAGCATGTGTATCATTCTGAAAACATCGCCTCTCAGCGGGCTGGGTGCAAGATGTGATACAGCCCAAGAATGAGGGGTCAATCGAGCGTATTCTTTTTCCAGTTCATCCCAATAACTGATGCCCGGGGATTCCGCCTTTATGCGGTATTCCATCTGGCTTTTTCTTCCCATGAACTCCTTATTGTGAAGACCTTTCATAATTCCGCCATAGGCTTTGATCGAATTGGACAGGTTGTTGATGCTCCCTAGTAATTCCTGCGCCTCTCTTTCTTTTTCCGGTATATTCACCATCCTTTCATACTGAATCTGGAGAAAATCTCTTCTGTTAGTCAGCCAGTGAAGAAGGTATTTGTATCTGTGATCTCTGTCGTATTCCAATTGAGCATATGTCCTATAGCGCTCGGTTCTGCCAGGGTTCCCGACAACGAATACCGGCGTATCTTCCGATATGCCATCAGGGTTGAACTTGTAATAGAAGTCCGAAGTATTTAATGGGTTTCCGGATTCATCATAGGCTCTCCAAAAAGTAAAGTCAAGGTTATATCGAGGATAGGTAAAGTTGTCTGGGTCTCCACCATAAAATCCCAGGTCGTTTTCAGGGATTAATACCAACCTGATATCACTGAACTTTTTATATCCATAGATTGAATATTTTCCTCCTGAGTAAAAACTTACAGTTTGCAATCTCAGACCTTGCCAATCTTCCTTTTGTGCATATTCATTTGAAATTACTTCAAGAGCCTTTGCTGTTTTCTCTGCCTTGTCATCATCGTTTTCATATGAGCCGACGCGATCTTCAAGCATATCACTTATGTCTGCTACTTTGATCAATTGTTCCACAAAAAGATTCGGCACTTTCCGTTCGTCTGAGAGCTGCTTTGCATAGTACCCATTATTGTCAAAGTTTTCTCCTTCCATTTGTATCGATAATGCAACATCGCGAGAGCAATGGTGGTTGGTCATGATAAGGCCATCAGGCGATACAAAAGATGCAGAACACCAGCTTGCGAAACGCAATGAAGACTTTCTGACATCATCAAACCAGGCTTGATTGAACTCCATGCCGTATTCTTCTTCAAAATAACTTATAGGTGGATTTTCGAAAGTCCACATCCTTCCAAAGTCAAATGGGCTGGCCTCCTTTTCCTGTGCAAAAAGAGAAATTGTGGATAATAAAAATACAAATATGATTAATCTAGCTTTCATTTGATTTTGAGTTTTGGTAAGCGAATAGCGTATTTTTTTAAAATCTTACTACAAATATATTTTATTATGAGACAAGCTAAATTCCGCTCATGTATTTTGTCTTCTAAATAAAACTTTCAGATATTAATTTCTCTGGTTTAGCAATTCAAATTGCGATATATAGATTGCTGTTTCTGGCCCGATGTTAAAAAGGGCATCCAAAATGCTTAAATTTTGTACAAAAGCGTATCGATTGGAGAACACCTGGACATAGGTACTGGCCTTAACATATTCTGTAACATCATACTGCCTTAGGTCAATGCATTCAGGATAGTTGTCTATATATCTATCTGTATATTCAGGTAAGGGCAAAGACAATTCATTAAGGATAATGAACAGACTTTCCTGGGCCAAATCAAAGAGCAGGACGTGTTCTTTTCTGATAGCAGATTCTACTAGAGAGAAATAAAAATCGAAATAAGGTGCATTGGCATAGGCTGATCTAATTGCCTGTAAATAATCCTTCATCCAGTTTTCCGCGTAGGATATTTTTACTTCTGTGATGGGGGTTTTTGTTTTGCCTTTTCTCAAAGGAATAGATAAATTCATAGGGCCATTGGCGCTAAGAATGCGTGTGCGATTACGCATTGACCTTTTTTGATAGTTTTCATGCTTCTCGATGATTGGCAGATGGGTGTTGTACAGACAAAACATAGCGGCAGGTCCGAATATAGAGATTGGACACACAAGGTTTTTCTTAAGTCTTAAAGACTCCTTCATACAAGGGATAATAAATTAAATATCTTCACAAGCTACGTAATTTAACCAAGCTGAAATATTTACGATCATACCTGGATAACAGATGTCTTGATGCTCTGAACTATGATGCAAGACAAAATTATGGAATCACTGTTGTTATTCCGGCATACATGGAAAAGTATGATGTCCTTATGGATAGCTTGAGAAGTCTTGACTTTGCTGCGAAAAAGTATTCTGAAGCAGTTTCCGTATTAGTGCTTGTGAATGTAAAATCAACGGATGATTCCAAAGCAAAGCTCGAAGCCAAAGCTTTGTATGATAAATTGAGGAGTGTTAAATTTCATTTTGATTTTTATTGCTTTTATCATGAGATGGATATTCCATCGGCCGGCGTAGGGTATGCGCGCAAATTATTGATGGATTCGGCTTTTAGATCCTGCAATAGCTATGGGACTGATGGGCTTATTATTAATCTGGATGCAGATACCCTGGTTGATTGTCATTATTTCACTGAAATTCAAGATTGGTTTGATCGCAATCAGGATATGGAAGCCGGTAGCATTGCTTTCAGTCACAGATTTGATCATAATTCGACATCATCAGTGAAAGCGATTATCGACTACGAGTCTCATCTCCGATATTTTATCAATATGCAACGCCTGCTAAACTTACCGTTTGCATATCAGACTATTGGTTCAGCTATGGCTGTACGATCATTTGCTTATGCCAAGATGGGTGGCATGCCAGTGCGTCAGGCGGGAGAGGATTTTTATTTTTTGCATAAATACACAAAAAACTTTCGTTTGGGTGATATTAACGGTGCGATAGTGTATCCTTCAAATCGTTCCTCTCAGCGAGTTCCTTTCGGTACGGGGAAAGCCATTGAAAAAGCTTTGAGTGAAGAAACAATTATGAGTTATAATCCAAAGAGTTTTGAAATACTGGCGGCCTGGCTTTATCATCTATTAGCTTGGGAATCTTCGTTAAAAAAGACATACGATGATAAGTTGATGCGACAATACCAGGAGGTTTCAAATTTTGCACAGGAGTGGGAGAGAATTAAAAAGCACACAGCCTCAAAAAAGACATTGCTTAAAGCTTTCTTCAACTGGTTTGATGCATTTCGACTCATGAAATATCTTCATTTTATGAGAGACCAGGGATTCCATGATATAAGTACACAGGATTGTATGGCTTATGTACTTACAGAGTTGCAACTACCGGTTGATTCCAGCGCTCTTATTAATCTTGAACAATTAAGACAATATGATCAAAAGCAAAGATACAGGACTAGTGAAGAGCTGATCTGATTTTCAACTGGTCAAGTATTTCTGCTTCTTTTTCTACCCACCATGCCAATCTTTCATATACAGTATCATTGTCAAAATAATTCAAAGCCATTTTTACATAGATATGACCATGCTTGGCCTCTGATGTCCACAGCATTTTATAGAATTTTGCCATTTCAGGGTCTGTTTGGGCATTCGCCACCATTTTAAAACGTTCGGCACCCCGGGTTTCAACCAGAGAGGCTATAAGTAGCCTATCCATAAATCTTTCGTTCCTTCCTGAATGACACAGTTTTAGCAAAGCCTTTATATAGGGGTCTTCACCAATGGAATGACTTAGATTGATGCCCCTTTCTTCCATGATTTTATAAACCATCTGAAAGTGTTCTAGTTCTTCGATGCCTGTCTCTATCAATTCCGGAATGATTTCTTTTCTGTCAGGGTATTTGGCGACAAAACTCATGGCCATAGCCGACGCTTTTCTTTCGCAATCTGCGTGATCCTGTAAAAAGCTGTCAAAATCAGCCATAACAGCATCAATCCATTCTTGCTTGCTTTCGGATGCAAGGTCAAGTGTAAGCTTCATTATAGCTTATTAATCAGTTATTTAATTGAAAGATAAGGTAGAGAAGTATAATCAAAACGATGGTGACGTTAATACTCACCATGAAAAATTTTTTCTCTTGCTTTTTATTGACTGCTTCAGATCTCCTCTTTCTTCTCGATTTGGACATAGTTTTCAGTTTAACATCTTCTAATATAAAAAGTCTGGCAAAAATATCACTCAATTGAGTTCAATTATGACTTAGTGATGATGGTGTTGGTGACCCGCAGGTATTCCAGGAATCTTGTAGGTTGGTAATTCAATCAAGGCCACATTATCATTCTTTTCAGTGATGATATGTAGCGTATTTCTCTTAAGGCCAAGTATTTGCTCCCGGTGACCGGATGGCCATACAATATCCAGCGAAAGTGGCTTTTCGTTTTCCTGAAGGCTGAAATTTTTTATAAAAGGATTTTCACCAAAACTGCTCGAATTGGAGATGCTGCTGTGATATTGTGTTATTATTCCTTTCAATTGGGTTTTAAGTATAATCCTGGTGCCTAAAGCAGCTTTGTTTGATGCAGTACCCTGCAATTTAAACTTGACCCAGGCAGAAACTTTATGTGGATTTTCAAATAGAGCATTAAAAAATACATCGCCTTCATATGCTCCTCCCAAAACGCAATATACATCTTCGTCGCCGTCATTATCTATGTCAGCAAATGATACGGCATGTCCTTTCTGTATGTGTCCAAATCCACCCTGTGTAGTTACCTCAGTATATTTGCTTCCTTCGATATTTAGGAACATGCGGTTAGGGATAACGGCTTTGTAATCCGGTTCTCCCGTAGCCAGATATATGTCTGGGAGGTTATCAGCGTTTATATCTCCGAAGTTTGCACCCATAGTAAAGCAGGGCGTATCAAAACCATAGGACACACTTTTATCAATAAACCCACCTTTTTGATTGTTTATGTAAATTTTAGGGGGTGAGGTAGAGAAAGCTTTACCATTGATGGCTTTTGTCCATTCTGAGGCGTACTGATTATAGTTACTTGTTGAATATCCCGAAACAAAAATGTCATCCCAACCATCATTATTGGCATCAAAAAACCAGCAAGGAAAGCTTTCCATTGGTTCGTTTACACCAAGTTCATTGGCCTTGTTTACAAATTTCAGTTCACCGGTTTCGGTCAATTGATTCTGTAAAAGATAGTTGGGTCCTTTAAGAACGGAGATATAAATGTCCATATCTCCGTCATGATCATAATCTGAAGTTGCTGTGCCTTTGCAGTATAACATCTGGGCCGCTCCAAGTTCCTGGGCATTATTGATAAAAGCCTTGCCATCCTGATTAATGTAGAGTTCGTTTGGGTGGGCTCCAGCTGTACTGGACTCATTAGCGATGTACAGGTCCAGGAAGCCATCATTATTAAAGTCTGCCCATACAGCTGTTTGCGTCGGGTGAGCTGCTGACAGTCCTGTTTCGTATGTTACGTCCGTAAAGCTTTCATCGCCATTGTTGCGCAACAGTGAATTTGGTGGTCCCTGTTTCAGCCAGCCACCTCTTAAAACATATAAGTCAAGAAAACCGTCATTGTTATAATCTGTGTGAATCAAATTAAGACCCCCAGTGATGCCTTGGAGTAGTTCGGCATTGTTTTCTTCGAATTCTCCATTTCCTCTGTTGTAGTATATTTTAATAGGATGAAGCAGCGACCAGGAAGATATGGCAATGTCAAGCAGGCGATCGTTATTGAAGTCATCTATGACAACGCCGCCGGATAATCGATAATCATCGATACCAAGTTCTGCAGCTTTATTTTTGAAGAACGGAATAAGATTAGGGCTTTCTTTTCCGGTCATTTTACGCAAATACGGGGTAGGTACACCATCCGGGTATTGTCCTAATGTCATATAGGCAAGATTGAGGATGTATATAAAATTCTCATCTTGCGGATTCGATCTAAGGACCTCAAGAATCATTTCAATAGCTTTCATAGAACCCTCTTTTTGAATGTGCATGGCTTCGTCCGATAAGGGTATAATACATGAAGTAGGGCTGTGGTTATCCTGGCAATTGGTCTGTTCTCCAAGTCGCAAATAACATACGGCCAGGAATTCATTGATCATTCTTATCCCGGCTGCATTAGCAGGATTATTCACCTGGGCGATCATGTTTTTCAAGGTTTCAAACTCCTGGATAGCCTTTTGGGTATTGCCAGCAAGTAGCTCTTCCATAGCAGCTCTCATTTCAAGACTTGCGCGTTGATTCGGATTGGCCTGGGCTGCCTGGCTTTTGAAAGCATGTGCTCTTTCAGCATTCTTGTAAGGAGATGCCAGGGGACTTAGATTTTCATAGAAGGTTGCAAGCTTTGTCGCCATGTGCTTGGTGCCCTCATCAGGGGCAATAACTTTCCCGGTATCAGCTATTGGTGTTTGCCCAGATTCGTTAATACAAGCTGCCATGATTGAGAGGCATATGACCGTGCAAAGGAGCTGCTTCATGGTGTTTTTTCTGTTTTTCTCACCAGCGTCTCTTCTTATTTTCATAGTAGTCAACGATTCTCTGATCTACCATTATGTCGGAAGGGCTGATTTTTTTCTGCAATATAATACCTTCAAGCGTTCTGCAGCGACTTAATGCTACATAGGTTTGGCCGTAGTCAAAGGCACCTTTTCCAAGGTCGATAATAATATTATCAAATGTTTTGCCTTGAGATTTATGGATCGTGATGGCCCATGCCAGACGCAGCGGGTATTGTTTGAAGGTTCCTGTTGTATTTGTGGTAAATTTTTCAGGATTTGAAGAGTCTATTTCGTACCGTATCATTTCCCATTCTTCCCTTTCTACTTCTATGTATTTAATTTCACCTGATTCCGAGCTGGCCACAACTACTTTGTCATAGTCCAGTTCTACGACCCTTCCAAGTGTACCGTTTACAAATCTACCTTCCTGGTCATTCTTGACAAACATGACCTGGGCATCGACTTTCAACCATAAAAACTGATCTGTTGGAAAGTTGGATGGACTGAAATTTCCGCTTATAGAGGCGGTATATTCGAAGCTCTGATGCGATATTTGTTTGAGCATTTCTGAGTTGATCTTGTTGACCTTAGCATTCGTTGCGCAAAGGGTTATGGCTAATTCATTCTCTTCAGCCTCTGCCTGGTAACGCTGATTGATTTCTTCAAGATCATCATAATCGAATTGTCTTGTCCTTATGTTGTCAAGGAGATTAATGAACCGTCTTTCTGTTTGCCTGTAAACGGTATGCAATTCAATCATTCTTAGTTCAAGAGAATCTCTGAATACCTGCGCCGCAAAAAAATATGGACTGCCATATCGTTCTTGTATGAGTTGTTTTTCAAACTGGGATGCAACGACAGGTGGCAGCTGAAAGAGATCACCAAAGACAATCAGTTGAACACCCCCGAATGGTCTTGGTTCCTCAATGTTATTCCTGAGGAAGATATCAATGTTATCCATCATGTCGGCGCGAACCATAGATATTTCATCTATGATCAGAACTTGCAGCTTTTTGTAAAACTTGTGGTTTCTTCTTTTTCCCAATTCCGATCCATCCATCAGTTTAGGGGGGAAGCGAAAAAACGAGTGAATAGTTTGACCTCCAACGTTCAGAGCTGCAATGCCTGTTGGGGCAAGAATGGCTACATTTTTACGAGTTGTTCTCTTGAGGATGCTTAATAAAGTGGATTTACCAGTGCCTGCACGTCCAGTAATAAAAAGGTTCTCACCCTTTTCGACGAGGTCAAGAATGGCGTTAAACTCTTCATTGATTTGTTTGGGTAAATTCTTTATGCCGGCTATAATTTAAATCCAAAGATATAATCATAATTAATTAAAATTGAATTAAGCTTCAATAGGTATCTTAGTAAAAAGTTTTATCATGCCTCTTCGATTTTTCTTATTGTTTTATAGTCTCTTTTTAATGTCTTGTTCTGATAATGATACCAAAATGATAGATAACGATTCAGATCAAATGGACGATATGGACACGATGGTGGATGCTTTTGAAGATACCTTAAGGATCACTTCCTATAATATATCAATGTTTGGCAGTGCAGAAGGTCAAATTGCGGATCGAATGAATCAGCCAAATCAATATACGCGTTACAAGAGGATAGCTGCTGTGATTCAAAGGGTGCGTCCTGATATTTTGGTATTGATGGAATTTGATTATGATGCATCAGGAGAGGCCTTGAAAAATTTTAACGACAAACTACTCTCGGTGAGCCAAGCCGGTGATTCAGCTATACATTATGATTATGATTTTCAAATCATTTCAAATACAGGTGTTCTTTCCGGTGTTGATTTAGATGGCAATGGAGACGTCAGCTTGCCAGAGGATGCCTTTGGTTTTGGTAATTTCCCGGGACAATATGCAAGTGCTGTATTATCTCGTTTCCCATTGGACACATCAGCTCTACGTAGCTATCGCAATTTTTTATGGAGGGATATGCCGGGGGCCTTATTGCCTCAGAATTCAGATGGAAGCTCTTATTATTCTCAGGAGGCCCTGGATCGATTTCGACTGTCATCAAAGAATCATGTGGACCTTCCTGTTATCCTTACAGAAGATGAGACTTTACATCTTTTAATATCTCATCCTACGCCTCCTGTATTTGATGGTGATGAAGATCGTAACGGAAAAAGAAATCATGATGAAATCCGCTTATGGGTCGATCACATCAATAATGCGTCATACCTCACAGATGATCTGGGGCAGTCAGGCGGCTTGCCCTCCAATGCTAAATTTGTTGTGCTGGGTGATTTAAATGCTGATCCAAAAGAAGGCGATTCCTACAATAATGCCATAATGCAATTGCTTACAGATCCGAAAATTAACCAGGAAATAGCATTGGGAACTTTGATTCCTTCGAGTAATGGGGGTCTGGATGAGGGATCTGGTGCTGATCCTGAAAATGACACCTCCTTTTTTGGGTTGAGAATAGACTATGTGCTTCCATCTTCCAATATCAATGGCTTATCATCCGGTGTATTTTGGCCATCTGAAAACGAAGATTTATATGCTATCGTCACAGACCGGAGAGCCTCGGATCACTTACTGGTCTGGGTTGATCTGACTCTAAATTAGACTGAAGCTTAACATCCAGCCCCCTTCATAGAATATCATATATATTTTTTACATATAAACTGATCATTTGGTTAAATTTGACTTCACAAGAATTATACTATGAAGTCTACATTTACTCTATTCCTTTTGATATTCGCATTGCAAATGGCCTCTGCTCAATGTGATGATTTGTTTTTCTCAGAATATGTCGAGGGCTATGCCAATAATAAAGGTCTTGAAATTTATAACCCAACAGGTCAAGCTGTAAACCTTTCAGATTACGCTATTGCACGAGCAAGTAATGGGTCGACAGCGCCTGCCTCTAATCAGATTATCTCCTTGCCCGATGTTATGCTTGAATCGAATGATGTATTTGTTGTAGTCGTGGACTTAAGAGATACAGCACTTTGGGATTCCCAATTTGATAAACCTGTATGGAATGGCTACAATTTGATCGATACTCTTTTTGATGCGGTTACAGGTGAAGCTATTACGGATAGCTTGGGAAATGTCATTTTCGGGCCTCAGTATACGGATACAGGCTCGGCCCTTTTTGGTACAGAATACAATGAGCGATATGATATGCAATGCAAGGCGGATGCTTTTCTATGTCCGGATTATGATCAGAATAACACGATGTACTTCAACGGCAATGATGCAGTCATATTATTAAAAGGTGATCAAATTTCACCTACAGGGGATAACATTATTGACGTCATCGGTGTAATCGGGGAAGACCCTGAAGAGACAATAATGGAAGATGCCTGGGTTAATGATGATGGTTTTTGGGTGACCAAAAACAGGACATTGGTTCGAAAAGAGGGTGTTACCTCAGGCAGGAATAATCTTCAGGATGTTGTTTTCGCTCTGGGAGGTACTTTCAAGGGAGAGGAATGGTACAGTTACAGAAACAATAGTTTTGAATACCTGGGCATACACAACAGTGTATGCAATAATGTGGATATGCCAAGTCAATATTCTTGTTCAGAAGGACCTATTACTGCAATTTATAGTCCGACGGGACTCAAGTTTAATTTGTATCCAAATCCTTTTGAATCAGGCCAACTCACAATTGAAACCGAACACGCATTTAGTGTTTTCGAGTTATACGATATGCTTGGAAGAAGGGTATATACGCAAAGCCTAAACGATGTGTCGCGTATTCATAATATCACATTAGCTGGTTTGGAAACAGGAATGTATTCTGTCAGATTGTTGAGCGGTGATAAGTCATGGGCTGTGAGTCCATTACTTGTGAAATAGTGCCTTGTTCTGATTCTTTACAAGCTTAATGATCCTATAATGATTTCATGTTTATCTCGGTTTTATGTAATCTTGATATTTGTTCTGGCTGTATCGGGTAGTACTCTGTATTCTCAAAACCCTAGTAAATACAATGTAAAGGGGAAAGTCGTAGATGCCTATACCGGAGATGTGCTCATCGGTGCTACCGTCAGTACTTTAAGAGATGGTACGACCTCAGATATTGAAGGCAACTATTCATTATTGCTGGAAGAAGGGTTGTATGAATTGGAGGTGTCTTATGTCGGCTATAAATCAAAGATCGAATCTTTTGAACTCAAGGATAATATGCAATTGGACTTTTCCCTTGAAACTGATGCTATTTTGTCCGAAGTCATTGTTACAGCCGATATCGCTATTGAAAGAGAAACTCCTGTTGCATTTTCCAATATTCCTACAATAAAACTGGAAGAGCAGCTGGCTGCTCAGGACATACCCATGATTCTAAATACAACCCCTGGTGCCTATGCTACTGAAACAGGAGGTGGCGATGGGGATGCTCGGATATCAATCAGGGGATTTGATCAGCGTAATATAGCTGTCATGTTAGATGGTATCCCGGTTAATGATATGGAAAATGGTCGGGTATTCTGGTCAAACTGGTTTGGCTTAGACCTTGTGACTCAAACTATGCAGGTGCAGCGGGGTCTTGGAGCATCTAAAATATCTGTTCCATCAGTAGGTGGGACTATCAATATACTCACTCAGGGTATTGATTCGGATAGAAGTATTAGATTCAAACAGGAATTTGGAAATAACGGCTTCAGCAGAAGCACATTTGGCTTTAACAGTGGTCGATTAAATAATGGCTGGGGCATTTCAACGGCCTTATCATATAAAAGGGGAAATGGTTGGGTTGATGGTACTTTTACAGAAGGATTTTTCTATTACCTGAGACTTGATAAACAGTTCGATAAGCATTTAATTAGTTTTTCTGCTTTTGGTGCTCCGCAAGAGCACGGCCAGAGGCCTTTCTCTGCACCAATTGCACAAGTTGATTCCGGATTTGCGCGTCAGCAGGGTGTCCCCGTATCTGTCCTTGAGGATTATAACATTGTTGACCAAGGCAGGCGCTACAATAGTCATTGGGGTTATCGAAATGGTGAGGTGTTTACATCTCGGAAAAACTACTATCATAAGCCCCAGATTTCATTAAGGCATAGTTTTCAGATATCTGAAAAAATATTTCTGTCCAATGTTGCTTATTTATCTATTGGTTCTGGTGGTGGCACATCACCTGATGGAGCCAGCTTTGAACGTACACCAGATAATCAGATAGATGTAGAGAAAGCCATTGAGAACAATCAGCCAACCATTTTTAACCCGGATGGCAGATCAAATACAATAATCAGAGCCAGCGTCAATAATCATTTTTGGTATGGCTTATTATCGACAGTCAAATATGATATTTCAAAAAACTGGATCTTTTCTGGCGGGCTTGACGGGCGTTCTTACAAAGGTGATCATTACCGACAGGTATATGACCTTCTAGGTGGCACTGGATTTCGTTCCCAAAATTTACAAGAAGGCGACAAGTTTGATTACTTCTATACAGGTTCAGTAGATCAGATTGGTAGTTTTGGACTGTTGGAATACAAAAAGCAAAACTTATCCAGCTTTGTTAATGTATCCCTAGCGCACAGTATTTATGGATTCGAAAATCACTTTACTGACTTTGTTTTGGATGATGTAGGAGTTAATACCTATACGGTTAAATTAGGAGCTAATTATGACCTGGATCAAAACTCAAGTGTTTTTATAAATACAGGTTGGTTGAGCCGGGCGCAGCGATACAGCAATGTGATAATTACAAATTTCTGGACACCGGCAGTGGATGCCCAGTTGGCTAATAGTTATGAGAATGAAAATATAAAAGCCGTAGAGTTGGGTTATACTTTTAAGAGTCCTAAGTTTTCACTGAACTTTAACTCATACTATACCATATGGGGCAATAAGCCCCTGGATAGACTACCAACCATTGCAGAGGATCCGGGTGACCCTGAATCAGACAGAATTCCTGTCAATATACCCGGGATAGATGCCGTGCATAAGGGAATCGAAATTGACTTTGCCTATAAGCCTACGTCAAGGCTCACTATTGAAGGACTGAGCTCTATCGGCGACTGGAAATGGAATTCTGGACAAACTGTTATAGGCGTCCTCCCCAACGGGGTAAGTTATGAATATGCTTTTGATGCCAAAGGAGTACATGTGGGTGATGCAGCACAGTTGCAGATAGGAGGACAATTCAGGTATGAACCTATTGATCGATTATATTTTACATTAAGGACAACTTACTTTGGAAATCATTATGCCAGTTTTCAACCGGAAGATTTGCAAGGAGCCGATGCAGGACGGGAGTCCTGGAAAATGCCGGCCTATACCACAAGCAATCTCCATGCTGGCTATCGCTTTAATTATCTTTCTATACGTTGGGCTGTCCGCTTGAATATGATTAACCTGTTTGATACAATGTATGTCTCTGATGCCAGAGATAATGATGATTTTAATTCACCGGCATTCAAGGATTTTGATGCCAAATCAGCGTCCGTCTTTTTTGGACAAGGCAGACGCTGGAATCTTTCGGTCCAAGCTAATTTCTAAAATGCATGAGAGTTTTTACACTAAGTTTACTAGTAATTATTACCCTTTTTCAATGCAAATTGTATGCACAACAAAGCATTGCAGATGCCAGGTCAATGGGAGAGGGAGAAGAAGTGATCGTTGAAGGCATTGTGACCAACGGTTCTGAATTGGGCATCATTCGATATGTCCAGGACAATACAGCTGGCTTGGCAATTTATCCAGGCTCGGGCTCCGTAGGTGATTTTCCTGGGGAGGTTCAGCGTGGTGATATTGTCAGGGTTCGGGGACCACTTAAATCCTTTAATGGTTTGCTCGAAATAGATCCTGTCCTGGAATATACAATCTTAAGTTCCGGAAATACTTTGCCAGCGCCTCTTATGATCACGCCGAATGATATAGAGGAAGAACTTGAAGGCCAGTTGGTTCAGCTTATAGATGTCACTTTTGAAGAAGGGGGTTCTGTTTTTGGCGTTGGCAATTATAGCTTCAGTTCGAATGGTCAGGAATCTGAGATTTATATCAGGAGTAATCACCCTTTAATAGGATCTGATATTCCATTAGCGAATGTCCAGTTGACCGGTATCGTTTCACAGTTTAATTCCATTTATCAATTATTGCCACGAGATAGTGATGATATACTTGTCGTTGATAATTTCTTTCTGACTTCTGCTCCCGAGCAAAGTAATTTAACCACTTCTGGTTTTACTGTTCGCTGGACAACAAATGTTCCGGCTAATTCAATAGTCAGATATGGATTGACGCCTAATTTGGGTGAGGAATTGGTTGTTGATGAAATGAAAACAGAGCATGAAATAGTGCTTGCATCATTAGAGCCTGGCGAATTCTATTATGTTCAAATTGCTTCATCAAATGGAAACTCAGAAATACAGGGACCTTTAGAGTATTATGCTACGGCATCACTTTCATCAGGTGAAATGCGTATATATTTTAACCACCATGTCAATGCCAATGTGTCTGAAGGGCATTATCCGAATGGAACAAGCAGTGCTGAAATAGAGAGAGTTCTTATCGATGCTATCGATGCAGCAGAGAACAGCATTGACGTTGCAGCTTATAATATTAACAGGAGGACGATAGTAGATGCACTCACGCGTGCTTATGACAGAGGTGTCCAGGTAAGATATATTGCCGATAATGAAACCGCTAATTTGGCGCTTTCAAACCCTACGCCACCTTTTTCAATACTCCGCGGCAATAGCGAGGGCTTGATGCATAATAAATTCATTATCATAGATGCAGCTGATGTGGATAAGTCTTGGCTTGTATCAGGTTCTATGAACTTTACAGAGCAGAATATAGCAAGGGACTATAACAATATGATTCTTATTCAGGATTATTCCTTATGTCAGGCATACAGAATCGAGTTTGAAGAAATGTGGGGATCTGTTGGAGATTTTCCTGGAATATTCAACGTTCGTTTTGGATCGAGTAAGGAGGACAATACGCCACATCTATTCTCCGTAGGAGGAGTAGCTATAGAATCTTACTTTTCACCCAGCGATAATACAACGACTCAAATAGCACGGGAAATTGAGGAAGCGAAAGATATGGTTTCGTTTGCACTCCTAACATTCACCAATAATACACTCGGTTCTGCTGTTCTTGATGCGCACAGACGCAGTCTTGACGTTCGGGGTATAATTGACAACATATCGGATACGGGTTCTGAGTATGATTACCTACAAGCGAATGGTGTTGAAGTCTCCCAGGATTTCACCAGCAAGCAAACACATCATAAGTATTGTATACTAGATGCTTTTCCCGGTGCAGACGACCCGATTATAATTACGGGGTCTCACAATTGGTCTGCGAGTGCAGAGACCCGAAATGATGAAAATACTTTGATCATTCATGATGCTATTGCGAGTAATGTTTTCCTCCAGGAATTTGAAGCGAGGTGGTGCGAGGTTATGGGAGGAGCGAATTGTACAAGTTCCAGTGACCTAATTATTCTTGATCCAAATGGAGTGATCAAAGTTTACCCTATACCTTCGCAAAATTTTATTAGTCTTGAACTACAGTCTGATATAAAAGGTCGTGCAGCATTTGAAATTATTGATCCTTCTGGCCGACTTCTTGAACTGAGGATACTAAATGATTTACACAGAGGACAAAAACTGAATTTTAATATAGCTCATTTGCCAAGCGCTCATTATTTCTTGCGTATGATTGATGGCAATAAACTATATGTGATTGAGTTTGCTAAAATCTGATTTATTGGTTAAGGATAAGGTCTTTCGCTTACAAAATATTGATCTTAATAATTTCAGGTCCGCATTTAAGATAAATACAGATGGCGTTCTTTTGGCGGCTTGGGTCAGAGACTTCCTGGGTACGGAATCTGTTCTTGAAATAGGGACAGGGACAGGCGTTATCGCTTGTATTATCAAATCCTGCAAGCCCTCCGTACGGCTTGATGCCATTGAGCCCGATCGCAATTCCTATTTAGAAGCCCTTAGTAATTTCGAGCAAAATGGGTTCGAAGATATAAAGCTTCGGTGCTTGACTGTGCAGGACCTGATCACGCAGAAAGCACTGAAGCATTATGACTGTATAGTCTGTAATCCACCTTATTTCATGGACTCTACCTTGCCAATGGATAGCTCACTATGGAATGCAAAACACAATATCAGTCTTGGCGCTGATAAACTTGCTGAGGCGGCTTCTTTGCTGTGTGTGCCAGGTGGAAGAGTATACCTAATCGTACCATTCATTGATTCAGGTCTATGGCAAAAACAATTTTACGCAAACAGTTTTGAACTAGCAGAACGAAAGGATGTTAAGGGAAGGGAGGATAAGCCTTTTATAAGGTCATTGCTTTGTTTTAAGTTGGGATCGGTACATTCTGCTCGCTATGATTCCATTACGCTCTTTGAAGATGATAATCGAAAGCGTTCTGATGATTACAATAAATTAGTAGGAGACCTGTATCTGAAGTGACTTAGCGAATGACCTGGAATAAAGCAGAGTATTGAGCTTTGGGATTGGATATCTGAAATACATAGTTGCCTGCCGATAGACGTATGGAGTTGTAATCGATAACCAGAGAACCATTTTCAAAGAGTGGTGGAGCAAAACTTTCTTCATACCATAATTTACCGGACATGTCATAAATTGACAGGGTATGCGAGTCAATGACATCCGATTGATATGTGAGTGAAATATACGCTGGTGGTGATTGCTCGGCAATGAAATTCGGAGTGACTTGAAGCTTAAGGTTTTCAATATCAGGACTTCCGCACACACTTCTCAATTGAAGCATTGATTTGAAAATATTGAGTCTTCCTCCGGATAAAGTTTGCGACAATTCCGGTATCAGATCAACACCATTAATTAAAGACGATTTTATGACCCGCGCATATTCCATAGGGTTGTCAATTGTCAATGAAGACAGGACAGGGCATGGCAGACTGGCAAGTAGTCCGATGGCGCCAGTTACGTGAGGTGCTGATGCAGATGTGCCGCTAATCGTTTCATAGTCATTGCCTATACTGGAACTGATGATTTTTTCTCCGGGGGCCCCAAGATCAACAGAATGATCTCCATAGGCGGACTGGATCACCTTTTTATCAAATTGATTGGTGTTTGTAACGGCAATAAGAAATTCGCTTTCACATAATGTAGGCAGATCGCCTTCAACTTCTACGTCGATATCTTCATTGGCTACTGCGATGACGGACAGTATACCGACAGTGCCAAGTAATTCATAGGCTTCACACCAATCCGGAAAGTCTTCAGGAAAAAGATATTTAAGGCCTCCCGAGAAATTACAAGCGACAATGTTAGCACCGCTTTTACCTCCTGATTGTATGTATCTGAGCTTAAACTCATATACATACTCCATACTTTTAATTACCTCACCTATATTGGATACGCCACTAACAATGAGTAAGCTTGAATCCCAGTTTAATCCGGCTATACCTATGCCGTTATTGCCTTTTGCTCCTATTATGCCTGATACCTGTGTGCCATGCTTTACTCCGGCATGGTTGGGACTATCCGTTTGAATATTGATGCCCATATTGTCATCAATAAACCCATTACCATCATTGTCAATCCCATCGTCAGGAATCTCTTGATCGTTTACCCAATAATTGTCTCTAAGGTCTTCATGTTGCAAATCATACCCATCGTCAAGAATAGCAATTACAACATTGTTTTTATCCGAGTCAGGTCGGCCTGTTGTCTGTTGCCAGGCTTTTCCTGCTGATATTATATCAAGGCTCCATTGGTCTTCCACAAAAAAATCATCTGGCACCCTGTTTCTTGTCTGCAGTTTTAAATTAGGCATATAGCTGATGGCCCCTGGTTCACTGCCAATTATTTTTTCAATGTCAGTTTCTTTCTTAAATTCAGAGAACTTGAATTCAAATATGTTAAGATGTTTACTTATCAGGTTCCGAGATACAATAGCATTATCCAGAGACTTGTTGTTAGGTGATTGACTTGTGGCATATCGTACCAGCCAGCTGTCAAACGACTGACTGTGGCCATACGATGCTGAAAACAGGCATATAGCAGAGAGTAATATTTTAAAGGATTGACACATTCTAAAGTATAAGAGCATAAATGTGGATGCTCATTAATTGTTCAGATACGAAACTAATATATATTAAAGATTTCAGCTGGAATAATGCCAGGGTATGTCGCTGTCATATCTTATCTGTCAACCAGTATAATAGAGTCATCTCTACATGCTATTCTTGAGATGTCATCAATCTTATAAATGTCAAGATTGCATACGGTTTGCCAGTTGCCAGAAGGATCTGAAAGGCGGAATATCATTAGTTCACTTCCTTTCCCACAAATCAGGGTATTGTCATCCAGGAAATCAAAGTCCTCTAAAGCTTCGGGTAACTGAATAATACTTTCTATTTTATTGTTCGGGATATCATATCTTTTAATAAACCAGGAGTCTGCATTTATTTTGTGAACAAAGTATAATTGGTCTTCTTTCACTTTAAGTGTCCGGCCTATTTTGTCCAAAACCACTTTTCTCTGACCTGTTAAGGCATCGGCGATGGAAAGATAAAACTCATTATCACCTTCAATAAGAAATAATGCCAGCTTATTTGAATTTAACCACTGATGATACCCTATATTGCTCGTTTGGTTGAGAAGCCTTCTGCCTATAGAAATTTCTTCCTGTTCATAAAGCATTAATACCTGTGAGGATCCATCCATTTCCACCCTGACGCAAGATATAAAATCTTTGCCAGGAACAGGGGTAGGAGAGTACTCGCTTTCAGGGGTATAGGTGATCCTTTTAAGGGTTTTTGTTTGAAGGTCCATCATGGCTATTTCGGTGGGCTCACTGTAGTAATCTGTTGTGAAATAGATTTTATCATTATTCAGAAATGATGGTTGATTGTTGTAACCCTTTGGATTGAAACTGCTTAAATAGGATGATTCAGTTAATTTGATTTTATCTTTTTCCAAGATGTACTTAAAATAGTACATATTGCTATTAGGTAATTGAGCTATAGTAAGGGCAGGTATAAGAATTAAAGCAATATGTAGGATAGACTTAATCAATATCTGCTGATTTAAACATCCTGCTGAATCGTATACCATCTTTAAGTGAAGCATTTTTTGTAGAAAACCATATGAACAGAGGCTTTCCTACGATATGGTCATGAGGGACAAAACCCCAGGCCCTGGAATCTTCACTGTTGTGCCTGTTGTCACCCATAGCCCAGTAGTAGTTCTGTTTGAAGGTGTATTCTCCGGCTTCCTGTTGATTGATGATAATCTTTGAACCTTTGATTTCAAGATCATTATCCTCATAAACATCTATTACCCTACGATACATAGAGATGTTCTCAGGTGTCAGGCTTATTGTTGCGCCCTTTTTTGGAATCCACACAGGTCCATAATTGTCTACGGTCCATCCCGGATAATTTTTAGTATCATGCGGGAAAAGCTGTTCTCCTTGTGGTGTATTGACTATGGGAGTAACGGCTACACCATCGCCCAATTCCTTTAACTTGGCTACTTGCAGGCTGTCGAGGAAATAAATGGCTTTCCCACGGCTATCTGCCCGTATATCAGCATGGTTCTGAGCAATATCGTATTTGTCAAGAAATTGCTTGCTGATACCACTTTTAGGTGGATTGATGTAGTATCCAAAACGCATTTTCTCAGGGTTCTTTGCTTTTTTGCCATTCACGTACACCTGCCTGTCAATAATTTGTATTGAATCGCCTGGTAGGGCAATACATCTTTTGATGTAGTGGTCTTTCTTATCAATGGGTCTGACTACATAATCCTCTTTTTTGACTTTTTGCCACAACTCTCTGTCAGGAATGGCTCCATCGGAGCGACGTGCTTGTCCCACTGTATATGACCTTTGGCTTGTTATGTATACACTGTCACCTACAGGCCAGTTGAAAACGATCGGTTTGTTTCTGTCAATTTCTTCAAATGCAGGCAGTCTGTTGTACTTCAGACAAGGCTTCCTGAAATAGGATTCTGTCCCAAGGCCTGGTACACGATTGTGCAATAGAGGCACCATAGCGATTGTCATTGGTGTCCTGATACCGTAGCTTGCCTTACTGACAAATAAGAAATCTCCAACCAATAATGACCCTTCCATTGATGGTGTTGGTATTACGAATGCTTCAATCAAGAACATTCGAATGAAAGCTGCTGCAAATACAGCAAAAACTATTGACTCTGTCCATTCTCTCAGGAAAGACTTTTTGTAAGGGTTCTTGGATATAAGGCGTTCTAACTTTTTCTTATCTCCGGCTTTTTCTGCCTTTTTCATCTCATCCATGTAATCCCTTTCCATTGTGACATTAGGGCCTAAGTACTTGTCGCTGTCTTTTTTAGATATGAGATAAAAAATGACAGGGGCACAAATTACAGCCAACGCACTATCTCCAAAACCGTATCTGCCAAATGACCTGACAAGGTTTACGGCCATACCACAGAAGATGAATATATTGAGGATAGGGATAAGTAGCATGAGTGACCACCAGGCAGGTCTGCCGATAATCTCGCACCATTTGATGAAGTTTTTTCCCGGGATTAACCCATCAACAGCAGCCAGATCCGCTTTTGGGAAAAGAAGGTAAAGGCTGAGGCTAAGAAGCACATAAAATATAGCTAAGTATAGTACCAATATCACGTTGAAAATTTTTTACAAAGATAATAATCGACTTGTCTTGGACCAGATTATTTAGGACAAGTACGGATTTTTATCTGACCAATAACGAATTATATCAATCCGTATCAAAGCGATAGCCTATATAGAATTCGAAACCTGGACCCGCATTAAAGACGGGGCCAGCATTGAAACCAGCAAGGACGCCTATCCGGAGGCTTGAATATCTGCTTCCTACATCATCGAGAATTACACCTCCATAAAAGTTGAAATCATTGTTAGAAGAGTAGTTAATTCCTGCCCAGAAAGTCTCTTCCATTTCATATTTAATTCCGAGCAGGATATTTATGATCTCTGGATTTACATAATTGACCTGAACGCTTGGCTCCAGGTAATAGTCATAATTGAAAAACTTGTTGCCAATATTGAAAAAATAGTGGCGTTCGCGTGGTGCCGAGCCTGATTCAAGTAATAATTCGGACGGCAGTAACTGTAATGTTGAGGCACCTATGTAAAAAATATCATCACGACTCCATTCTTCGGTGTTGGAAAAATAGGCAAAGCCAAAGCCTACACTGGGATTGAATTTAGTTTGGGTGGCTGCACTTAACAAAGGATCATCCATCTCATTTACAACTTCTCCATTGGGGTTAAATCTATACTGATAAAAGTATCCGTTTATCCCCAGGGCTAAATGGTCGTCGTCTTTAAACACTTCCTTCAGCATATAGGAATAGTTTAATTGAAGCCCCATCTTTGATATCGGTCCGGTTTGATCTCTCATGATCATGAGTCCTCCACTCATATTGAGATCAAGAAAAGGATATTGCAAGGAAACCAAGGCTGTATTCGGAGCATTATCAAATCCAATCCATTGCTTCCTGTAAAAGCCTGTGAGCTCAAGGTTTGTAGATGGAGCAGTAAATGCTGGATTCCAAATGTGCTGTAATTCCTGTAAGGGACTCGTCATTGGAATCTGTTGTGCTACTATTGGTAAGCTCCCTATCAAAAGAGCTGCTGCTATTATTAGGTTTTTCATATCAGTCTCGTAATAGGGTTATGCTTTTCTTGATTGTAAAATTCGAAAACTCAAGGATGTAGTAATAGGTGTCCGCCGGCAAGGGTTCTCCATCCCGGGTTCCGTCCCAGCGCTGACCGTCATTCTGATATCCTGACTTGGTATAGATGACATTGCCCCACCTGTTCATAACGGTTAATTTGTTTTGAGGGAATGCATCCAGTCCATTAAATTCAAGCACATCGTTACGACCATCGGCATTCGGCGTGATTATAGTAACAGCGGAGAGCACTGCAAAAGGATCATCCAACACACAGACCCGCACACTATCCTTTGCCTGACAGCCATTTTCATCAATTGCCGTAACAGTGAATGTAGTATCAGAAGGTATATTTACCGTAATACTCGCACGATTGGAAGGCCCAATGATGAATTCAGTATTGTTCCAGATATACTGTTGGGCACCGCTTGCAGTCAGCGTGATGTCGGCTCCGGAAACGGTGCACGTATCGCTGCCGGCATTTACAATTGGCAGAGGATTGACAATAACTTCAATGTCAAAGCTGGCAAAATTGTTTGGACAGTCATCTGTGACGCTTACTGAGTAATTTGTTGTTGCGGATGGACTGGCCACTGGATTCGAAATGTTTGTAGCGCTGAGACTGGAACCAGGATCCGACCATTCATAATATAAGCCACCATCGACTTTCAGTTCTGCAGACTCTCCAATGCATATGTTGACCCGGTCACTTAAAATACTTGCATTCAAAACAGGGTTGTAACTGATTGTGGCATTGGCTACCGTGCTACAACCATTATTATCTACTACCTCTACTGAGATATTCTGAGTAGTGAATTCATCCGCATTGTTATGCGCTAAATTAACAGTAGAACCATTTGCATTGATGCCTGTCCAGTTATATGCTGCAAATCCTGGATTCAACATTATTGTTTGCGTTTCACCAGGGCAAAGCTCTATATTGTCCAGGCTTATAAGCGGATTAGTATTTTCAATTACTCGTATCGATTGCGACAAGATGCACCCATCAGAAGACTCCACAGATACAAGATAACTGCCAGCTTGTGAAACTTCAATGGTATTTGTGTTTTGTGCTATCAGCTGACCAGAGCGTTCCCACCTAATGATACTGGCGTTTGTATTGACAAATAAATTGATTGAGGATCCTTCACAGAAGGCAGCACTGTCATCAATGTCTAGTGTTGGCGGTGTAAAAAACTGAAGGGTGACAACATCACTTGATGCGCATCCAAAACTATTAGTCATTTCAACAGTATAATTGCCGGGGTCACTGACATTAATTGAATTGCCGGTTTCGCCTTGCAGTTCAATGCCGTTATAAAACCAGCGGTATGTTGTGCCCGGTTCATCCGTCGTTTCAAGTACTACAGATTCACCAATACAGGCAGAAATATTATCCTCACCCAGATCTGCAAGTGGAATTGGATCGAAAAAGATATCAAAGCTTTCAGAACGTGGACAATCGATCTCATTATAACTAATGAATTCATAACTGCCTGTTTCACTGATATCCAATTCAAGGTCATTAGCTCCCTGGATAAGTTCTCCATCTTTTTTCCATTCAAAGCGTTGTCCATCACTCTGCGCTGTCATGGTGAAATTATCTCCGGCACATAGTTGTGGTACTGAAAGCAATTCTATTTCAGGCAAATCGTAAACAAGTACAGAAATTTCTGCCATGCTCTCACAGGATTGAGCGTTTGTGGCAATGACCAAATAAGATCCACCTTGAGTGATTTCATAGCTTGATGAAGTCTCTCCTGCAATCGCTTGCCCTGCTTCATACCATTGCAGATTGGCATTTTGATCTGTACTGATTTCTAGATTATAAGGCAATTCATCAGTGCATATTTGAGAGTCAGATAATATGCTTATAACAGGTGCGGGTATTAAATTGACAGTTATAGTATCCCTGTCTTCGCATTGGGTGCCCGGTCCAACAACGGCAATATATTCACCTGCTTCACTGACTTCAATCTCTATGCCGCTCTGGCCTTGTATCAATTCATCATTATAATACCATTCTACTACCGAAACATTGGAGGTCGCCATTATTATTTGATTTTCGCCCTCGCAAAACTCAATTGATTCATCAAGGTCTACAATTGGAGCATCAATAAATTCAATCCGAACCATCTCAATAGAACGGCAGTCATTATCATCCAACGCTTCAACTGTATATGTGCCTGTTTCATTAACGCTTAGGCTGCCCTCGGAACCATCCTTTATGACGCCAGTCTCATCAGACCAGATGTATCTGTATACACCATCCTGGCCGGCAACAAGATCAACAGTTTCTCCGCTGCAAGCCACTTCATCCTGTAAAGTGTTTAAATCGGGTAATTGCTGGAATTCAATGATTATGTCATCACTCACGGAGCAGTTGTCTCCAGAAGAGACAATTACAGTATATCTGCCTGATTCCATGACTTGAAGACTTTCCTCTTTTTCATCTGTAAGGATTTCACCATCTTTTTGCCATTCGATGTCAAAACCGGAAGCCTGAATAGCTAAAGTATAAGAATCACCTTCGCATAAGTTAGTAATATCATTACCGAGATTCAGGTCTGGCAGATCAGTGAAAGTGATAGTGACAGTATCCTTACTAACGCATTGGGCAGTATTGATAACACTGACATAGTATGTATCTGAGCTGCTTATCTCCAGTTGAGGACTTGTGTCCATCAATACACCCATTGATTCTGATGACCACTGAATCTGGTCTGATGCTTCACCTGCTTCAAGTATTATCAGTTCTCCAGGGCATGCTGACTGGTCAGAGCCTAATTCAATCGAAGGATAGCTTGAATAAAAGACATCCGTCGTGTCACTTACCGAACAGTTAGATCCTCCACTGATTATGGCAATGTACTGTCCAGAGTTTTCGGCTATAAGTGAAGGCCCGTTGATATTATCTATGAGTTCTCCATTGTAGTACCAGTCAACGCTAAATCCTTGTGCATTCGTATTAATGGTATAAATATCATCTTCACATCTAACTACGTTACTATCAAAGTCCAGCACAGGCAAATCAGTAAAGTTTATAATGACAGTATCTCTGGAGCTGCAGTCTCCAGCATTCGTTGAAATAACAGTATATGAACCGCTTTCAATGACTTCCAAGCTATTTCCTGTTTCTGATAAGTTTATACCATCACGTGACCATTCAAAGCTATTGGAAGCATCGCCGGCATCCAGTATTATGATTTCACCAGGGCAAGCTGCCATGTCGTTACCCAGATCCACTACTGGAGCATCAAAGAAGCTCACATTGATAGTATCTGATGTAACACAATCCTGGCCAGAGTCTATTCGGATCACATATTCGCCTGCTTCTGTTACGTCGAGTGCATCAGCTGAAACACCCATAATGCGTTCGCCGTCCTTATACCATTCCACAAGAAATCCATTTGATGGACTTGATATAGTGATGCTTTCTCCTTCACAGGCAGCCTGGTCATCTCCAAGGTCTAACACAGGAATATCCGTAAAATTCACTTCTATCGTATCTCTAATGATACAGAATGTAGATGTTGATCTTGCTTCAATATAATATGTACCTGATTCTGTTACGCTCAATGTGTTACCAGTTTCTGGCAATGTCCCAGCTTCTTCTGATGACCATGTAAATACGGCATTCATATCGTCTACTGTTAACTCAACTACCTCACCCAGACAGCTTGATATAGTTTCTGGAAAGTCAACATTGGGCACATCAAGGTAATTTACAAGAATCGTATCCGCTTCGATACATTGATCATTTACAAATATTTCACCGACGAATTCGCCAGATTCCATAGGGGTATACACTATCTCTGTCTCTCCCGGGATCAACACTCCATCTTTGTACCACTGAATATCAAACACAGATGGCTCTGCTTCGATGGTATAGAAATTTCCATTACACCTGGTAACATCCCTTCCGAAATCAAACTCTGGTAAAGGCTCATAATCAACTTCTATGGTGTCAAGGCCGATGCAACCATTGGCATTTGTAGCAACCACGGAGTATGTTCCGAATGTGGTGATATCGATAGTGGATTCATCGCCAGCAATCGGGAAACCGTTTCGTCGCCATTCGTATTCAGCGGCTCCAGTCCCCGCATCCAGCGTGGTTATGGCACCATTGCAGGTGAGGATATCGGGGCCGAGATCAGGAGTAGGAGAGTCGGCAAAGTTTGCTTCTATAATTTCTGTCGAGCTACATCCATTTTCGGTGCTTACCATTATTTCGTATGTTCCGGAATCGGTAACCTCCAGGCTGGAGCCTGTATTACCAAGTAATTCTCCATTCCTTGTCCATTGAACAGTCGGGTTATTAATAGAAATATTAGCATTTATGACGACGAGGTCGCCAAGACAGGCCAGAATCTCATTTCTATCCAATTCGATCTCCGGCAAGGATTCAAATTCTACTTCGATTTCATCCTCGTTAATACATCCTGATTCATGAGTAACCTGAGCTCTGTATGTGCCCGTTTCAGTGACATCAAGGAATTGACCATCATCCGGCAATACTTCACCGTTTTTAAACCATTGGTAGGCGGTAGCCTGATCACCTGCGTCAAGGGTAAGTACTTCACCATCACACAATAAGCTGTTACCGCCAAGGTCTATATCTATAGGGCAACAATTCGGTGCAGAGATGAAAACATCTTCATAAAATCCATCACAGCCGACATCGTCAGAAAATTCGAATTGAAGATCAACCGGTCGACCCGTTGCTACAAGGTCAGCAAGAGTAACTGTAGCTTCATCACCATCCAATGGAAAGCTCTGCCCATTGATAGTAACTGTCCCTGTCCCTGGGCCCATATCAATTTTAAAACTTATAGTCTGCTCATAAGTGTTTGTTTCGGGGTTGCACACTGTCTGATTTTCTGCAACAATATCATAGACGAAGCAGGACTGCAATACTGTCAGCGGTTTTTCATTCAGACTGGTGCTAAAACAGTCAGCACCAGCAAGTAACTCATCTATAGACAAACCTATCCATGAATCAGGATCAACATTTGGCGGGGGTTCAACGCCAGAGTTCTTGTAATAGGCGGAACGTATGTCATATTCACCAATAGCCAGGCTTCTGAAGTCGGCTTCAGGACTTTGAAAACTGATTAAATCCGTATTCCTGTCAATTGCGATGAAGGTAAGATCATAATCTGAAATGTCCTGGGATCTTAAGAGCGATCCAGGACCTGTAATATTGCTGATGGCAAGGTTTTGTGAAGAAGAACTCGTTACCTGAGCCGCAAGTATGTATTGTTTGCATGCCTCTAATTCAGTATTGAAATTAGTACTGAATGAATAATTCGAGTTTATAAATGAGGCATTTGATTCAATAAAAGAAGAACAGGCATCATCTGGGTTAAATCCATCTGCTTCAAATATTGTATAAGCCGTTACATTGTCATTAATGCTGTTGTCAATATTAAAAACATAGGTTCCAGTTGCTGTGACGTAAAATGGTATCTCCAGAAAAGGGTTGTCAATTGTATTTATTCGTGTACATGTGCCGTTGTCATTGTTAACGGCTGGGGACATGCTTTCAAGTGTTGAAAAATCAGGCATAGGCCCAAGGACATTAGTAAAGTTTGTCCCTTGCATAGCTTCAAGGTCAAGGTTTAATCCAGGATCTGCAAAATCAAAAATTTCCTCTTCAGTATCGCATAGCAAGTTAGATGGTGCAAAACAATTTGATTCTATAGTGAAGTTGTTATTATTGATATCAAAGAAAGCAAAACACTCATAGTCATCACAAGCTACCATCACCCTTGCTTCTTCTGAATTAGGAAAGCTTGCCGGTATGAGGACATCCGCAGAGCCTGCAGCATAATCAACATCGTTTGCAATAACAAGTGGAAAGCTTAATCCACCATCGGTAGAAAGTCTTATTATGGCTTTGTCGCAATGTGCTTCACTACCACCCGTGTTCCAGTTCACGGTAAGGCTTGTACCTGCCTGGACAATTTCACCTCCTATAGGGGTGTTTACAGAAAGAGGCCCTGTAACATTAGCCTGTATAACAACATCGTCCCAATCAATTCCTCCACCGTTAGGGTTATTGTCTCTTACGGTCAATCTAAACCTAATGGATCTGCTTCTTCTAGGCAATACTTCAAAGTCACTTCGAATATTATTACTCAGATCTGAAAGCTTAGGAATGTATCTTACCGGATCAGGGGTGGGAGGAAATGACCTGTATAGAGGACATGTTGCGTTGGAACCTGCTGCAAGGCCAATTAGTCCTATAGTAGGTGTGCCAGGCCCATCCTCATCGTACTGCTCCCAGCAGTATGTAAGCATGTCGCCATCTATATCTGTGCCTTCACCTTTAAGCATGAAAGGAGTGGACCTTGGCAAATTATAAAACGCGCCACATGGATTGGCATTGGAAACCGGCTCATTATTATTGTCCATTATCCAGTCTACCTGGTTACATGTCGCTCTGGTTTCCAGAAAGTCAATCATGCGCTCCAGGCTGTTGGCATGGAAGTAATTGTCTGCAACACCGGAGCCTGGAATATTCTGATCTGCATCGCAAAGACCGTTATAGGACATTATTGTCGTTCCTGATCCAATTTCATAATTAGATACACCAGAAATATTAGGTGTGCAATTGGCATCGCCACTACCATTGAAAGTGTGGGTGGCATCATACATGTGACCAAATTCGTGAGCTGCTAATTGAATCCAGCCGTTAGATGTGTTATTGAAAGAACCAGACCAGCCGCTTGCTTTCCTGTTGTCAGCACAAACGGCTCCCAGTGCGGCAACACCTCCGGTATCCCAACCATCGCCTGGGCTGTGATTGTGAAATACATGTCCCACATCATAGCGGGCTATGGGAAAGGCATTGCTGATTGCATTCTGTGCCTGCGCTGTTCGGCTCCCAAAGCTTGGATCAAAAGGGTCGTTGTTTACATCTTGTTGCAATCTTGGTGAACCCACAGCCATATACATTTCTACGGCTACTTCATTTTCAAAAATAGCCGAGATGTCATTCAGGTTTGAAATCATCAGTTGCCGTATGGCTGTGGCGCCACCACCATTGGCAACAAAATATTCCCCCGTACACATGATTGCAGCCCTGTAAACGCGCTTGGTTGAGCCGTTTCTTTTTAGAATTTCCGAGTCAAACTCTATGGGGTCTTTATTTTCTATATCCTGGCTTTCTACACCTAGTTCTGGATGATTTTGACATGTGTGCAAGGATCTGTCCAGTTCGCTTATACCTATTTCCTGTACATAGTTCTTGCTCTTGAGGTCAGTTGGATTGGATTTATAAATCCTTATCATTCGACCATTTTTGAGATATATAATTGAAATACCTGCTGGGCCACTTGTTATTCTGCCAGCAGGGGCATTACTGGATCTGTCGTAAAGTTTATATGTTTTAATCTCAGGATATGGATTCTTTTCTTTGCCATAAATGGAAAATTTCTTGACTGAAAAGAGCTTTTGAGAGTTAAGGTAAGGTAACTCAACTTCCAAAGATTTACTTGCCAGCTGTCTCTTAATGGATGCCTCATCAAGGTTCACAGGATCCAGGCGATCCTGTTTTAGAATTTCATCAACATTAAGACTTTGCAATTCTGCATTGTAGCTTTGGCCATTAATGTTAAATGAACCCCACAAAAGGCTAACGGTGAAGATTAATAATCCTCGAATCATATCATCAGGTTTAGTACACTAATATACCGGTTCTTAAAGGAATCAAACTTGCGATCAGCAATATTTTAATGATAGCTTCCTAGCAATCTCATGATACTGAATTTTCACTTAACTACGGCTATAGTAACGTATAAATGTTTCTAAATGTCCATTTAGTTTACACAGGACTCACAAGGGATGACTTACGGCTATTGAAAGCTTGTTTCCCGCTATGAATGCAAAGGACCATCCCAATTGGATGATATAGGCCTTTTTACGCGTTTCAATTCCAAAACTTATACTTGATGTGCCTGTACTAAAACCACATTGCAGACTCAGGTTCTTTTGAATTTTATAGTTGACACCGCTGCTGAAATTCAAGCTATGGATATAGGATTTGTTTATACTGCTGTAAAGCTGGACTCTATAACTCAGCTTACGCCTTAATGCTATTGTAAATTCGGCATGGGAATAAATGTCTTGTTCATTGTTCTCCTTTGAAGGCAACAGTAACAATACTCCGAAGCTCGTTTGAGAATTCATCTGACCACTTAAACCTAGACTCAAGCCAATGCCTATCTTTGAGCCATACTGCTCAATACCCAACAGACTGGCACCAAAATTTGCAGAAATACAAAGGAAATCATTGAGCTTGCGGGCATAGGCAAATTCAAACGCTTTAATATTAAAGGCTGAAAAACCAAAACGTCCTATGCTAAGACGATAATGGTCGTTTGCGCTTTTGCCAGGCCAATATACTCCGATATACAGTGTCTTTAATTCTGGTAGAAATTGCTTGTTGAGTACCCCAACCGAAATATTGGCGCCTTGTGCTGCGTTCACACCCGCAACAGAGAGGTTGGAGGAAAGGCTAAGCTGATCATCCTGTATGGCTGTTATACCCCCGGTCCCTAACTGAAAGGGGGAAATGTATGTTTTTTGAACAAGTTGAGAATGCGCTGTCGCAGGTACGAAGCATAATATCATTATTGCAAATACTATATTTATTTTTAGTGCGTACCAATCCATTTATACATGATCAAAATAGTTTCAAATGCCTAAGTTTCGTTCCTCGCATTCAAGAGCTTCTGGTAGAAACATATCTTATGTATTTCGCTTACTCGTTTTGATTGTCTTTTTGACGGCATTCATCATTTGGGGTTTACATTTTTATATGGATGATAGCCCCCAAAGGTCATCTCAGGTAAATGTTAAAGTTTATTACCCTGAGGAATTGAATTCAAAGAATGATCCCCACTTTGTAAAACCATTTGAACGCTGCTATATACCTAATGAGTTATATGAGCTTATACACCACAGATACTACTCATTGGGCTATGATGAAAGCATTGAGCAGGCCAGATGGGTGTCCTATGAGTTAACAGGTGCTTCACTGAAGGAAAAAAACGTGGAAAGAACGAACTGGTATATGGAAGATGGACTTATAAAAACCGGGTCTGCCAGTTATTATGATTTCAAAAACAAGAATTATTCGCGCGGCCACTTGGCTCCTGCCGCCGATATGGCCTTCAATGAAATAGCGATGAAGGAAAGTTTTTTATTGAGTAATATGAGTCCTCAGAAAGCTGCATTCAACAGAGGTGTCTGGAATGAGCTGGAACAGAATATTCGCCAATGGGCCAGCCTTAAAAGCAAGCTTCAAATTACAACAGGCCCTTTATTCTATGATCAAGATATAGAATACATAGGATCCAATAAAGTTGCAGTTCCACATGCCTTCTACAAAGTAATCCTTGATAAAGAAAATGGAGAGGGTATTGGTTTTATAATTCCAAATGCAGTGACAGATGTTCCACTGTCATCCTTTGCTTACACTATAGATGTGTGTGAGCATAATACCGGATTGGATTTTTTCCAAGCATGTTATGCTAGGAAGCAAGATGAATTAAGCATAGAGTCTGACTTTGAATTGGAAAATTGGCCTATGGATCAAAACATATACCATAAACGGGTTAATGTGTGGAATAAAAATAATTGATTATTGCTTACCGTTTCCGACGGATTGAACTTCAGGCTGAATATCCTGTGGCGTTAAGGGACGTGTTTTAGTCTTACCGGTCCTGTAGGCGTGTTCAAATTTCTTCCATGGTACGGCCTTATAGTAGTTTTCAGCAAAAAAGGTCATGATCATTTCAAACTTCTCCTTTTGGAGAAAGCCTGCTACAGGCTGGATAACTTCCAGATTCTCATTGATGAAAACAACAGTTGGATAACTCATTTTACCCTTCATGATTTCATATGCCAGTTCGTGATAACCACGCCGGCTAAAACTACCAACGTACTTATAAGTCTTACCGTTAAAAACGATCTCTTCCTTTTGCTCTGCATTGAATTTAATGGGATAGTAGTTTTCGTTGACGTATTGAACAATGTAGGGGTCAGAAAGCGTCGTCTTCTCCATTTGTTTGCAATACCTGCACCAATTGGTATATACATCGACCAATATCTTTTTCTTTTCCTTCTTATTCAACTCCAATGCTTCTTCCCAACTCAACCAGTTGACCACGGATTGGGCCTTAGCTGCCATGCTCGTAGCTGTAAAAAACATCAGTGTAAGAAAAACCCTCATTATCTGCTCTTTAAATCAATTTCAAATAAACATTAATGTAACCACATTGTCAAAGAATAAGTGGGGCATATAGCCTACATTAAAATTACTTTAACACTTATGCTAATTAAGCACTCTTATTTATGATATACGTACAAGTTATCATCCAAAAACCTTTTCATATACGAATAAGATTTGCCTAAATAAGGTGCTCTTACACCAGTATAAAGCTGTTTATTAGCTTTAAACTGCCATATTTCATCCCAAATATTGGATTTAATAAATGTGTTTATAGTCTTGGTTCCGCCCTCAACGAGCAGGCGACAAATATCATAGTCGGAGTAAAGTATCCGACAAAGACGGGGTATTAGATTATCGTCAAATTTTACTGTAACTATTTTCTTGATTGGATCAGGTGATTGTTGCTGACTTTCTGTGATAAAAAGAGTAGGATTTTCGTCGCCCCATAATGTATGTGTTCTCGGCAAACTAAGATCCCTGTCTAGAATAACCCTGATAGGATTTTCTCCAGGCACCAGTCGGGTTGTGAGTGAAGGATTGTCAATAAATGCTGTGTTGTAGCCGACTAAAATCGCGTCGGCTTGAGATCTGAGCTGATGACCTTTAATCTGACAGGCCTTATTACTTATACTGATGCGCCCTTGTTTTGACCCTATGTAATTATCAGTTGTTTGAGCATACTTGATTTGGACAAATGGCCTGCTTTCAAGATTTGCAATAAACGGAGCTATCAGTTGTCTGCCTTCATTCTCACATATACCTTTGCTTACATCAATGCCTCTCTCTTTTAAAAGTTTGAGGGAACTGCCCATCATATCAGGATTGGGGTCTGACACTGACACCACAAGTTTTTTAATTCCATTTTTTAAAATGGCGTCTGTGCAGGCACCGGTTTTGCCAACAGTTCGACAAGGTTCCAGACTTACATACATTGTACTTTTAGTAAGCAGTCTTTTGTCAGATTCTCTTACATTTTTTAAGGCTTCGATTTCAGCGTGGGCCTTTCCATATTCCTTGTGATATCCTTCTCCAATAATCCTGTCATTATAGACAATGAGTGCACCTACGTTTGGATTTGATCTGGTCTTTTTCCCAGCTGATTTAGCCAGGGCAAAGCAACGGCGCATATAGTGTTCGTGATTCTTGGACATTCAGCTGCTTAATGGACTGAGCTTTCCGAGGTGATTGATAAGGAAATCAATCTCCTCTTTTGAATTTAAATGCGAAAATGAAAACCGGACAGTTTTTCTGCCAGGCTTATGTCCAATATGTTGCAAAACGTGTGAGTCATTTTCAACACCTGAACTGCAGGCACTTCCGGAGGATGCACATACTCCCGCTATATCCAGATTCATCATGAGCATTTCAGCTTTATCCGACGCAGGAAATGATACAGAGAGGATATTGTACAGGCCATTTTCCGGATCACCATTAAACTGAATATCCTGGAGTGACTCTTCAAGCCTTTGCATTAGATAATCCCTTATACCTTTTGTGTATTCGTGTCTGTGCTTCAATTCTGACTGCGATAATTCAAAAGCTTTTGCCATTCCCGCTATACCGTATATGTTCTCGGTGCCGGATCGCATGCCTCTTTCCTGGTCACCACCGTGAATGAGAGCTTTTATAATGTTATCGCTATTTACATAAATGAATCCTGCTCCCTTTGGACCAAAAAACTTATGAGCAGAGCCACTCATGAAGGAAAGCCTGTTTGCATTCAGGTCCAAAGCTAACTTGCCAACCGTTTGTGCTGTATCGCAATGAAATAGCGCAGATCGATTTAAGCATATATGAGAAATGCGTTCAATGTCATGTATGGTCCCGATTTCGTTATTGGCATGCATGAGACTAACAAGTGTTTTTGTATCTGATTGATCCAACAATCCCTCGAGTTGATCATAATCGATGTGACCCTTATTGTCAACATCAAGGTATTGGATTTCTGCCAAACCCATTTTTTCAATATACTCCAGGCAATGTAATATACAATGGTGTTCAGTAGGGCTTGAGATGATACGTTTTACGCCCAGGTCTCTTACAGCACCTCTTAAAGCCATGTTGTTGGATTCTGTAGCGCCTGAAGTAAAAAATATTTCTCCAGTAGAAGCTTTCAGTCCTGTGGCTATAAGGGTTCTGGCATCCTCAATAAGAATCCGGGATCGCCGGCCCAGTTCGTGAATAGATGATGGATTTCCATAAATATTGTCTACCACATCATGCATGGCTTCCTTGACTTCAGGAAGAAGGGGAGTAGTTGAAGCATTGTCAAAATATACGCGCACTCTTACAATAAATCTTTATCAAACCAATTTTGAACAATACGAGATTCCATAATGCCGGTGTCTTTATGGACGAACTCATTGATAGAGTTATGATAGATGTAATCCTGTGACCATTCTTCATAATTATTGGATACCTGATTCAGGGCATCGACAATAAAGTCAAGCTCTTTGTTAGTCATGGTTGGATGAAGAGAAAGTCTTATCCATCCCGGCTTTAGGGTAAGGTCACCCGTATTGATTCTGTCTGTAATCTCCTTTGATTGCTCTTCTGTAACTGCTAACAAATAATGTCCATAGGTTCCGGCACAGGAACAACCACCACGGGTCTGAATACCAAACCTGTCGTTTAATAATTTTACAACGAGATTAAAGTGAATGTTCGGGAAGTAAAATGATACGACACCAAGTCGATCTTGAATGTTGTCAGCCAGAATAATCATATCCTTGACAGATTTCAGCTTTGGCCAGATGTACTCGATCATCTCTTCTTCACGCTTCTTGATATTATCCGTTCCAATTTTTTCTTTCAGCATGATGGCATAAGCAACCCTGATTGTTTGTAGGAATGCTGGCGTGCCTCCATCTTCTCGAGCTTCTATTTCATCATGATACTTGTGTTCACCCCATGGATTAGTCCAGTCTACAGTTCCACCTCCAGGATTGTCAGGTATGCGATTGCTGTAAAGTTTTTTATTGAATAAGAGAATGCCGGTACTGCCGGGACCTCCAAGAAACTTATGCGGCGAAAAATATACTGCATCCAGATAGGCTTCTGGCCTGTCTTCAGGGTGCATATCGATGTCAATATAGGGTGCTGAGCATGCGAAATCGACAAAACAAAGACCTCCATGTTTGTGCATGCACTCGGCAATTTCATAATAAGGCGAAAAAACTCCTGTAACATTCGAGCAAGAGGTGACGGCGGCGATCTTTATTTTACGATCCTTATACTCTTCCAGGATTTTCTCCAGTTTCTCGCAATCGACACGCCCTTCAGGACATGGATCAATGACGCGTACATCTGAAATTGTTTCAAGCCAACTGGTCTGATTGCTATGATGCTCCATATGTGTACAAATCACAAGTGGCTTTTCATCTAGATTAATCGAGTCGAGGTATTTTTCATGCAACCTGAAACCTAATATTCTTTGCAGCTTATTGACGACACCCGTCATACCAGAATTGGAAGATATCAATATGTCATCCTCATTGGCATTGACATGTCTCTTGATGATATCGCGTGCCTGCAGATAAGCAAGGGTCATTGAGCATCCCGAAGTTGTTGTCTCTGTATGCGTGTTTGCAACATAAGGCATGATCTCCTCAACGAAAATCTTTTCGATAGGGCCATACATTCTGCCACTGGCAATCCAGTCAGCGTAAAGCATTTTCTTTCTGCCGTAAGGCGTATTGAACCAAAGGTCATCGCCTATAATATTCTTCCTGAATTGCTGGAAATATTTCTCCAGTGAAGATTCTTGCTGTGGTTTCAATTGGTCAAGCATCTCAGTCGCTTAGATATTTTGCTATTGCCTGTATAAGTTTTTGTGCTTCAGCTTTATCTTCAGCTTCTGCAATAATCCTTATTACAGGTTCAGTATTAGATTTTCTAATATGCACCCAGGCTTTGTTGATATCAAGTCTGAGCCCATCCTCTTCATTGATAGGGTGGTCAATATAATCATTCCTGATTGAATAGAGAATGCTTTCTATATTCAAATCAGGGTCTATTTCTATCTTCTCTTTTATAATTTCATAGCTGGTATAACTGGCACGTAAAGCACTTGCGCTTATATTTTTCTCGGAAAGCAGATTTAGAATTAATGCCATACCTACCAAAGCGTCACGGCCATAATGAAGTTCTGGAAGTATGACTCCACCGTTTCCTTCACCACCAATAACAGCATTCTTCTCTTTCATGCGACCGACGACATGCGCTTCGCCAACAGCCGATGTGAAATATTGTTGCCCATATTTCTCAGCAATATCTGCCAAAGCACGACTTGATGACATATTGGATACGACAGGACCTGACTTGTGCTTGAGGTAATAGTCTGCAGCAGCGACCAGTGTATATTCCTCACCAAACATGCTTCCGTCTTCACAGACAAGCACAAGCCTGTCAACATCAGGATCAACAGCAACGCCTAAATCAGCATTATGTTCCTGGACGGCTTTGGATAGCTGTTTAAGATGAGCGGGCAAAGGTTCGGGGTTGTGGGCAAAATCACCAGTCATATCAGCATTGATGGCGATGACCTCACAGGACAGTTGCTCCAATAGAGATACTATAGAAATGGCACCGGTGGAATTGACACAGTCCACAACGACTTTGTATGCTTTATCCTGCACCCGCTTGTTATCAAGACAACTTAAATTCAATATGCTGTTGATATGATAGCTTATGGCTTTATCGTGCTTTGTATAGTTTCCAAGCGAATCGACATCGGCGTATTCAATATTATTTTCGTCTGCTATTTGCAGCATCCTCTCTCCATCTTCGGCAGAAAGGAATTCACCCCTTTCGTTAAGAAGTTTCAAGGCGTTCCATTGCCTTGGATTGTGACTGGCCGTAAGAATAATGCCACCACCAGCCTTGAGTCTGACAACCTCCATCTCCACTGTGGGTGTTGTAGAAAGACCTACATCGACTACGTCAAAGCCCATTGACCTGATACTTGAGCAGGCCAATTGACTGACCAAGTCTCCTGAAATCCGTGCGTCACGGCCAATAACAATACATTTCTTATTACCTTTTTCTTTCAATAGTGCGGCATAGGCCGAGGAGAGTAGGACAACATCCTGGGGGCTTAGAGATTTTCCTGCCTTACCACCAATAGTACCTCGTATTCCTGATATCTTTTTTAGTAGAGTCAAATTGTACCGGATTTCACGCAAAACTAAGCATTAGCTGTTATTTATGACATATAAACTAAATCATAATATGATATTTTATTAGATCTATTATTTCTCATCATTTAAGTGGCTTTTAAAATTTAATATCTTGCAGGCAAGACTTGAGCTTTATTGTATATGGAGACTCTAATCCAACTCGATCATCAGGTATTTTCATGGATAAACCATGGATTATCTTCAGAATTCCTGGATACCATTCTGGTGCCTTTAAGGCATAAATTGTTCTGGATACCATTATACATATTTCTCCTTGTTTTCATTTACCGGAATTTTGAGAAAAGCAGATGGTTAATATTTCTCAGTATAATTATATGCATAAGCGTATCGGATATTAGCTCGAGTCGGTTAATCAAGAAAAGCGTAGAAAGGGTAAGACCTTGTAACCAGGAACAACTGGATGTTATGTCCAAAGTACCTTGTTCTTATGGTTATAGTTTTACTTCTTCACACGCTACCAATCACTTTGCTATCTCGGTTCTTTTATTTCTCTTGTTTGGATTCTGGAAATACCGTTTTTTGTTCATAGTGTGGGCAGCTACAATTGCTTTTGCCCAGGTTTATGTAGGATTGCATTTTCCTTTGGATGTAATAGCAGGGGCGCTTGTAGGATCATTTATTGGTTGGGCAAGTTTTTATTTTTACGATACTGTATTCAATAGATTTTTAAAACATAACAATTCCAATGGCATACAAATTACTTGACGGAAAAGCACTTGCGTCAACACTGAAATCTGAAATCAAACTGGAGGTAGACAGAATTATAGACAGTGGCAAACGCGTTCCTCACCTTTCAGCTGTCTTGGTCGGTAATAATCCAGCCAGCGAAGCATATATGCGCAATAAGGTTAGATCCTGTGAAGAACTTGGCTTCAGCTCGGATCTCATTAGAAAGGAAAGCACTATTTCCCAGGAAGAGTTAATTGATACTGTAAAAGCTTTAAATGAAGATGATAATGTAGATGGCTTTATCGTACAGTTGCCCTTGCCGGATCATATAGATGAAACCGAAGTCTTGCTGGCGATAGACCCCAGGAAAGATGTGGACGGTTTCCATCCCTTTAATTTCGGGTGTATGGCACAGGGTCTTGATGGGTTTTTGCCAGCTACGCCGTACGGTATCATGTTGATGCTCGAAAGGAACAATGTAGAAACATCGGGTAAAAATGTTATTGTTATTGGCCGCAGCAATATTGTAGGAACTCCCATGAGCTTGCTTCTAAGTCGAAAGTCTTCACCAGGAAATGCTACTGTTACCCTTGCGCATTCCAGGACTAAAAACTTAAAGGAGATCTGCCTCAATGCGGATATTATTATTTCGGCTCTTGGTAAACCATTTTTTGTGACTGCAGATATGGTTACTGAAGGCGTTGTGATAATAGATGTGGGAATCAATCGGATCGATGATCTTAGCCGGAAAAGAGGCTACAGGCTTGTTGGTGATGTTGATTTTGAAAGGGTCGCACCCAAGTCTTCATACATTACACCTGTGCCAGGTGGTGTCGGCCCGATGACGGTAGCTGCTTTGATGCTGAATACCTTGAAAGCCTACCATAAATATCAGGACTAGGCTATGCAGTGGTTGCGACTGGATTTTGAATTGAAAGGCAGAGACAGAGAAATTCTAATGGCCTGGCTGCAATATGCAGGTGCTGAATCTATTGTTGAGTGCGATGATAAACTTGAAGTGTATTGCAATTCTGATCATTACGATTCTTTTATGCACACATTGTCTGATCTGATCGATGACACTGGTCACTCAAAGAATATTATTGTAAATGAAAACTGGAATGCGGTCTGGGAATCAGGATTTGGACCTGTAGATATTGGCCCTGTGCATATCCGGGCGGAATTCCATCCACCTTCTCAAAGTGACTATGAGTTAATCATCAACCCCAAGATGGCTTTCGGGACAGGGCATCATGCAACGACATATATGATGATTGATGCCTTGGCTCAGATGGATTTGACAGAAAAATATGTTCTTGACTATGGATGTGGCACAGGTATTCTGGCAGTAATGGCGGCTTTAAGGAATGCGAAGTTTATTCACTGTATAGACATACAATCTGAAGCTGTTGTGAATTGTGTAGAGCATTTTGCACTTAACAATATCGATCCTAGTCAATGGAAGGTTGAGGAAGGTGATCTGGATATTTTAGATACCACAAGCTTTGATTTGATTTTGGCTAATATTAATAAATCGGTACTGTTGTCCCAGGTTGATAGACTGTCAGCTTTATTGAAACCAGGAAGCGAATTGATAATGTCGGGTATTCTGAAGGAGTATGCAGATGAGCTCAGGGGCATTTATGAATCAAAATCATTAATTACGAAAAGTATCGAGTTTCGAGGAGAGTGGTTATTCATTCATATGTATAAATGATTGAAGGGCTTCGAGCGTCTGAGATAAAGGCAATCCCAGGATATTTGTATAAGATCCCTTGATCCATTCGACTTTACATCTGCCAAGCCAGTCCTGAATACCATAAGACCCGGCTTTATCCGAAGGGTCATAATTGTCGTAATACCATCCAGCTTCTTCCACGCTTATGCTTCCAAATTTCACTGAGCTTTCACAAGTGAAGCTTTTCTGATTTGATGTGCTCTTCAGGCAGACTCCAGTATATACAAAATGCTCCTGATTGCTTAACATGCAAAGCATATGTATACTGTCTTTACGTGATACAGGTTTGCCGTATTCCTTGTTTTGAAATGCAACTACTGTGTCAGCCGTAATCAGGATCTCGTCTTCGCTCATAAGCTCGGTTTGAACTTCAGCTTTTTTGACTGCCAGGTATTCAGATATTTTATCAACAGTTAAAGTGTCTGGATAGCTTTCGTCAATATCCTTTTTACGGACTATGAACTGTAGTCCGGCTGTTGTGAGCAGGTCCTTTCTACGTGGTGATCCAGATGCCAGAACAAGCTTGCGGTTTTTTAGATCCATGAATCGAAGATAAGGTATATAAGGGCTTCGGCCATATTAAGTTTACATAAATTACTTAGTAGTTTGAAGTCCTTAAGACACCTACTGTAAGTATTTTGAATGAAAGAAATATAGCAGAACCAAAGATGAATACTTCGGCCATATTAAAGTTAATCTTCTTTTGAGAATATTAAGACTCATAAAGTCAGCAACTGATACTAGCCACAAATAACAAGCTACGAAAATGCAAAAGAAGCTTTATGGTTTTTGTTACAAAACGATTGGCGAAGGAGTATTCTCCCGCTTTCAAATCAATCTGTGTTTCGAGTTTATCCTTTACTATTTCTAGGATGAGTTTGGTATAAAGGCAAAGGCAATAAAATAAGTTGTGTCATTAAATAATTCAGATTGAAGGGTGGGTAATTCATCCAAAACCCTATGTACCAATGCAAATACCATTGGAAATACGATACAGGTTAGTATTTTTCCCAAGAGTATACATCACTTGAGATGCGAAGAATAGAGAAAAAGCCATGAGCTAATAGGAAATTTACAGGGCTAAGGGCGTGTAACAGTTTGTATTTACCTGTTGTTATCTCGCCATTCATAAACCCATTTGGCCTGAATCATTTCGAGATGACCTTCATTACAATCCTCTCGTTTTCCAACGAAGTTTGGAATTTCAAGAATCCACTCGAGGAGATCGGTAAACCTGATGCGGTATATTTGAGCTTCTCCAAATTCATCTCCAAATTTTTCATAAAGTCCCATGGCAATATCTTCATGGTCGCTCCAGCCAATTGGCAAATCATCTATGTCTTTAAAACTCATTGAAATTAATGTTCGTGGCCAATTATCAATTTTTGATCGGGGATAATGACTTCAATGTCAGCATCATCATCCAGGATAACACATTGGCAAGCCAATCTTGATTCTATGCGTGGATTTATTGCACGGTCAATAAAATCTTCTTCTCTGTCTGTGATTTCTTTCAAACTGTCTTCTCCTTTTTCAACATATACATGGCAGGTGGAACAAGCACATACGCAACCGCAATTGTGATTGAGGTGTATGTCATTATCTTCGGTGACTTCTTGTATTGTGAAACCGGCTTGCACACCATCCACAATTTTGGGAGAAATCTCCTTGTCTTCAAATCTGAATTTAATTCTAGCCATGTATTATTTTGCAATATCCACCAAGAATACCATTCAAAAGGCCATTTGGTTCAATTTTAATCTTAACCAGGCCTATTTTTTTCAAGCGTATAAAAATAAGGTGTTCCGGGATTTTAAATATTATTTTATCATTCTGTTCTGGTAGCACAATTTTTATTAATTTACCTTAAGCAATTACAAAATTTCATATTGTAAAGCCTATGGCCGATATCCCGGAAGAGAGTCAAGAAAAAGCTTTTAAGTTTAAGGAATTAAATATTTACACATCTACAGAGTGGCTTGCGAATAATTCCAAGCGTTACAGGCAGGTTTTTCTTTCTGATGAAACCAATTATATCTACGCTGAACTTTCATTCTACAACAAGGAATTTGATCAATCCAACTGGACGATAAATGTGAAGCTTAACTGTTATGAAGTAGGCAAGAAGAAAGCGTTATGTTCACTTGAGTTCAACAAAAAAGTCAGTAAGCATGATAATATCGCTTACATCAGAGAGGGATGGGGCAACAAAAAGGTCGGTTCATTTTGGAAGAAAGGAACCTATTATTGGGAGGCGTGGATTGAAGGTGAAAAAGTGGCAAGTAAATACTTCTATATCGAAGATTATGATTCCGATTGGGAAAGCTTTGAAACCAAACGTCTTGAATTGCTTTCCATGAAATTATATGAAGGCTCATTCGATGATATACCAAAAGCTAAGCGCAAGTACTACAAGGTATTCAATGGAGAAGACACGCAGTATATCTATTCTGAAATGGTTTTCAATAATAAGGAAAATAGGAAGGATTATAATGTTGAAATCTTTCTGAAGTTCTACAACCAGGCCCGCGAGCTGAAGGGTGAAGTGTCGAAAATCGTAAAATTAAAATCGAAGGATGACAAAGTTCCTGTCACGGCAGGCTGGGGGAGTAACATTAAAGGATCATGGCGTACAGGAAAATATACGGCAGAACTTATTATACTTGATAGGTTGGTGGCCGTACTCCCTTTCGAAATCGACTATGAGAATGTAGAGGGTTCTGAAAATATGCAATTGTTCAAGGGTGATAAGACATTATCTATTGACCCCGATCTTGAAGTGGAGCAAAGCTATGAAGAGGTTCTTGAGAAATTTTCAAGCCTTATTGGACTGGAGTCTATAAAAAAGCAGATCAATGATCATTCGAATTATATCAAGTATCTGCAACTCAGAAAGCGTCGTGGACTCCAGGAAGAAGATGAAATCAATATACATTCTGTATTTACCGGAAATCCCGGTACCGGAAAGACTACAGTAGCCAAAATGATGGGTGCGATTTATAAGCATATGGGACTTCTTTCAAAAGGTCATGTGCATGAGGTCGACAGAAGCGATATCGTAGGAGAATATATCGGGCAGACGGCTCCTAAAGTTAAAAAGGCCATAACAAGAGCAAGGGGAGGTGTATTATTTATTGACGAGGCTTATGCCCTGGCCCGTACAAATGATGACTCCAAAGATTTTGGTCGCGAGGCGATAGAAATCCTTGTCAAAGAAATGAGTACCAAAAAAGGAGACCTGGCCATCATTGTTGCCGGTTATCCTAAAGAGATGGATCATTTCATCAATTCCAATCCAGGGCTAAAGTCACGCTTTAAGCATAATTTTGAGTTTCCCGACTATATGCCGCAGGAGCTGATACAGATAGCGGCTTATGCTGCTAAAAAGTATGGGGTGTTTTTTTCAAAAGCCTCCAAGGCTAAGCTTGATGAACTTATTATTGATGCATTTCGAAACCGTGGAAAAAACTTTGGTAATGCGCGCTTTGTATTTGACCTTGTCGAAAAAGCAAAGGTAAATCTTGGTTTAAGGGTCATGAAGCTGGATTCTCCTGAAAAGCTTTCCGACAGGACACTCAATCAGATTATTTTGGAAGATGTATATGAAATCAGCATTGGAGATGCCAAGGTTAAGCCACTCATACCTGTAGACAGGATTCTCCTTGAAACATCCTTGGCAGAGTTGGATGAGCTCATTGGCATGGAAAATATCAAGAAAGAAATTCATGAGCTTGTTGATATTGTCAATTTTCATAAATCGAGTGGCAAAGACGTGCTAAATAACTTCTTCCTCCACACACTTTTCATAGGAAATCCGGGTACCGGAAAAACGACCGTTGCCCGAATACTGGCTAAAATATACAAAGCCTTAGGATTGCTTGAACGAGGTCATATTATTGAAACCGATCGTCAGGGACTGGTTGCAGGTTATATTGGTCAGACAGCTATCAAAACCAATGAACGAATCAATGAAGCCTTTGGCGGTGTTCTCTTCATTGACGAAGCTTATGCTCTGAGCAACTTCAACGGCTTGCAAGGAGACTATGGGAATGAGGCGATACAGACCATACTCAAGAGAATGGAGGATAACAGAGGTGAATTTTTTGTTTTCGCTGCAGGTTACCCCGACAATATGGAAATATTCCTCAAGGCTAATCCGGGTTTAAGGTCACGATTTGACAAGGTTTTGAAATTTGAAGATTATTCAGCCCATGAGCTATTGAAGATTGCAGATACCATGGTAGACAAAAACGGTTACTTCCTTTCGAAGCCAGCCCAGGATGAATTGTTTGAAATACTTACCGACTTGCATTCGGCACGTAACAAGTATTTTGGTAATGCTCGTGAAGTCAGGAAGATCGTACATGACCTCATCAAAAACCAGAATCTGAGAAAGGCACATGATGATGTCAACAGCCGCAGCGCTGCTAATGAAATCATAATAGATGATTTGAAACAGATTTCAGCTCACGCAGATTCTGATTTATTCAGAAAAGAAAGTATAGGCTTTAAAAAATGATTACAAGTTGAAGCTAAGTCCTGCCCAAAACTGCCTGGTCAACACAGGATGATTGAACCATATATCATATTCGTTGGCCAATAGATTCGTTCCCCGGGCAAATACCTGTACATTTTTAACTACAGATAACTCGACCGATGCACTCAAATCCCAGAAAGAGTCCAATAATCCATCTGCATCCGATGGATGAGCTATATTTCTTGAAGAAGAATAATGGAGGCCCTGTTGTAATTTAAGTTTACCATCCATAAAGCTTTCTTCAAGATTTAAATTTACATTTGACTTGGGCCTGTACAGTAAGATGTTTTCAGTCCCATCAAGAAAGATATTATAAGTGTAGCCCAATTGTGCTGAGAGAATACTTGATGTGTATTGTATTCTGGGGTTTATTCTCCATTCATTTCTGTCAAGACTTTGAACCAGGTTTCGATTGAGATTGGCTCTGTCGATATGCATGTCATCACCAGTATAGTCATTATAGGAAGCTAGGATGGAAAATGTCCAATCTTTGTAGGCCTTTGAAACTTCCAGATTATAGGATCTCAGATAATTGACATCCATTGGTGTGTCAGATGTTATATAATATGGGTCTATGCCCGACAGGTAATGCATGCTGTTCCGGTTATACCTGCTGGACGTATAAAATTTTACCGAGATGTCGGCATAAATATCATCTATAAGCAATTCAAAGACAGGAAATATAAACCCTATCGAATCCGCTTTAATGTATTCCGCACCAAGCATGACAGCATAGTTTTCAGATCTGTACCTGATGTTTGGTTTCAATAATATGTCTGAGAGGGATTCTCTCGACATGTCAAGGACATTTAAAGAGTAATGTCTGTACTCGGCAGGTATTTCAAGGGCTATGTCCCTGTTTATTCTTTTAAGCACATTGATTTCACCTTTGAAGAGACTCTCGTCTACGGTATCGACTGTCTGTTCTAATCTGTCAAAATCCAAACGAGTCCTTAAGGACAGCCCCGCAGATTCAAAAACATTGCTGCTGAGGTTCAAGGCTCCTCCAAAGGACCTGAAAGCTTGCGCGGTAGCGCCAAGGCTATCTGAAGTAGTGGTGATCGGTGAAAAGTGATCGGAACTATTAAACCTGAATTCTGCACCAGCCTTAGTCTGTTGACTTAGGTAATAAGACCCATAGAACTGGGCTTTAGTTGTATTGTATTTTTGGTGAGGCAGGGAATTATCCTTGGCCGAAAAATGGTCTGCTTTTATGCCAAGATCCAGCCAATCTTCGATGTAATAATGATAGGCGGCTCCGAGGCCCAAACTATTGTAATTGCCATATGAAGCATAAACGTTGCCGTCTTTTATATCCTCGGTTTTTTGTATCGGGTCATAGCTGACAGGTCTGATAATTTCATCAGGCCTATCAAAATCAAGTCGGGCTTCAGAATTAAGTGCATAGTTGAAATCGATTACTCTATTCTCTATAACTGGAACTTCTGTATTTATCTTTTTTCTTTGCGCTTGCTTTATGATGGCTTCATAATTCTTAATGACTTCCACCTTTTCTGTCGCTATGGCTGTAGTGTCTTGAGCAACGGCACTTTGAGATATCACGCACAGAGCGCATATGTATACATATATATTTATAGTCTTCATCACTTTACTTGTTTTGAATTGTATCACTTATCATAAATGAACTCGTATCAGATTCAATTATTCGACTTTCTTTTTCGATCTGTTTTTGCAGAGCTTTTAATTTCTTGTCAGCTTCCTCACTCAGAGCGGTGTTGTCAGAAAAATTTTCAAATACAGACTCATAGGCTGCTGTAGCATTGAGGTAATCCTTTTTGTGGACATAAATATCAGCCAGAAGAAGAATGCTTTTGGCAACCCAATACGGAAATTTAGCAGACTTTTCAGCGGTAATGAATGCCCTTGATTCGGAGCCCTCAAAATCATTATTTTGGTACAGGATCTTGGCAATCTGATAATTCGATTCAGCAGCCTGACTGTTGTCTGTCAGTTCTGTGACAAGTTTATAGTTCATTGTTGCTTCATCCGGCTTGTTAAGCTTGTACAATGAATTGGCCATGTAAAAGTGCGCCGAGGCTTTCAGTTCATCTGATGCTCCAATGTGACTGCTTATCAGCTCTCCATATTTGAGAATCGAACTGTCCGTTTCAAGTTCCTTGGCACAATATAAAGCTGGTTCCAGATATTTCAACTCAGGTCTTTGTTCCATTCTGCTGATAATGCTTTCATGTAAGCTCAAACTCAAGAGGCAATCTTTTTTGTAGTTGTGAGCGATCACAGCTGCTTTTTCCAAAGCTTCAGAAACAAATTGTGGATTGTCTGATTCGATTACATTCAGGTAGTTAGCCAAAGCTTTATCATAGTCCTTTAATACTAGGTATGATTCAGCCAAGTAATATTCAGCATCCTGCTTATAGAAGCCAATGGGCCTTTGGTCAAGGTATTTGTTCAGCTGTTCAATAGCTTTTTCATATTTCCCGTCTTTATAAATATCGAGGGCTACTCCAAATACGATTGAGTCTCTCGAAATATCAGATATTTCAACACCGGTAAGTGTTTCAGAATATTTAAAATAGGCGTCTGGATCATTTAGATCATACAGGTAAATATCCTCTACGGCCAGGATGGCTCTCCGCCTCTCATTTTTATCTTTACTCTTTTCAATGCCTTGCTTATAGGCATCCAAAGCGGCATAAAGGTCGCCCTGGTTATAGCTGATCAATCCTTGCCTCATGTATGAAGTGGGAGTGTATTCTGAGCGGTCTCCATATTCGATTATGATGGTGTTATAGACCTGGTAGGCCTGGTTGTTTTTTTTCAGTTGGACGAGCGTCTCTCCCAATTGGAAAAGGGCATCATCACGGTAATTCGATTCAGGATACGATTTCAATAGTTTTTCGAGGCTGGTGAGTTTTTCGATAATCTGGTTATTGACACCATAGATCATCGATTTCTGGTATAAAATGTAGTCAGAATCTTCCGCATTACTCTGGATGGCTAACTCATAGTATTCCAGCGCAGCGGTATAATTGTTTTTGACAAGCTCGAGATCAGCTAGACGTACAATCGCATCATCAATCAAGGATTTATTATCAGATTCCGGATCAAAGTTGTTAACGGCTTCTTCGAGATCTTGGATGGCCATATCATAATCTTCAAGAAATATCTCGATATAAGCCATCAGATAATACGATTCAAAGATGTGCTCAGAATGATCTGATGCGAGGTAGCTCTGCAGGTAGCTTATACTTTCGCTATAGTTATTGGCAAGTGAATATGCATGACCGAGTCTGTATCTCAATTCGGCAGTATCTATTAAATTCGACTCTACTTCTTCAGCTTTTTTGAATTGCGCAATAGCACTTTCATGATCGTTCTGTGCCATAAATTGCATGCCTGAACGATAGAGTAGTTCCTGGTAGGTGTTCTTTAGTTCTGTTGATTCACGCGGAATGGCTTCGAGTGCAGAAAGAGCCGCTTCCGTATCCTGCGAATTAAAGAATATTGACGAAAGAAGATTCTGTGACTCAGAATAATAAGGACTATCAGTGTTTATTCCGGAGAGTCCTCCAATTGCAATACGTTCATCACCAAGATCAGCACTAATCTTATAATACATGAACTCTGACTCCTCTCTTATATCAGGAAAATACTGGAGCTTGGATGCCTGCTTAAATGCAGATTGGGCGTCTTTTTTCTTTGCGTTTTCTATATAGCTTGATGCAAGGAGAAAATTACTCATCTGTCCAATAGGACTCTCCTGGTAAGATAGCTCAAGAAAGTAGGGTTCAGCCTTTTGGAAATCTCCCAATCTGTAATTGATAACGCCCAGCTGGAATGCATCATTCTCACTGAGATTTTTTGCTACTTGTTCATAGCTTTCTAGATACGTACGGGCATTTCCGTAATCTTCCTGGGCGAGGTAGGAGAGACCCATTATGCGATCCAGCAAGTAAGCATTGCTGTCCCTGCTATTGTTTTTGGTTTTAGCATATTTGATGGCCTTGTCGTATTCTTCATTTTTAAAATAAATCTGGGCCAGATAAAATGGGACAAGCCTTTTGAATTCGGAGCGACTTTCTATTTCAGTAAAAAGATTAATGGCCCTGTCCCTTTCTCCAAGATAAAAAGCACATACGCCTTCATAATATTTTGCTTTGTATTGAAAGCTACTGGAAGAATTTGATACAGTATTAAAATGGGTGATGGCTTCGCCAAATCTTTTCTCGAGCAAGTAGGTGTAGGCCAGCTTGAATTTTAATCTATAGCTTTGCTCTGATTCCAATTTTCTGTAATCGGCTTTTAGATAGTAAGCCCGTGCTGACTTGTAATCTTTCCTTTCGAAATATTTTTCAGCAATGAGATAGAAGATTTTCGAATCCCCGGTATAGTCATTCGAACGGCTTATGCTCTCTAGGAGTAAATCAATGGATCTACTTTCATCAAGACTATATGAAACCCTTGCTTGAGATGTAAAAACAGCATCATTGAATTCTGCTTTCTCCAATTCTCCGAGAGCAATTCCATATAGGCTTTTAGCCGCATATTCGGCTGAAGAAGGCATGTAATAATCATTTTTCAATAAGGAAATACTCTCCTGACCGTCAAGATGCGGTGCTAATGAAAATATGATCCATGAAATGAAAAGGTATATTTTGCGACTCATAAACAAATTTAATAATGCGTAAGTCATTGAAAAATGGCTAATTAAGCCAGTTAATTATAACGCAATTATATTAAATAAATTTTACATATGAGTCAGACCGATGAGACTATTATTTTACCGGTAATCGACAAACGCTACTTGCTGAATACCAGAATTGTTTTTTCGATAATATCACAGCAATCCATCAGCTGATCCTCCGTCATAACCAAAGGCGGCGCAAAACGAATAATATTGCCATGCGTTGGCTTGGCAAGCAAGCCATTATCTCGTAATGCAAGGCAGATGTTCCATGCTGTTTTTGAGTCTTCCGAATCATTGATAACAATCGCATTGAGCAGGCCTTTTCCTCTTACCAGGTTCACCAAATCGGATTTGTCAACCAGTTGCTGCATGCGTTCCCTGAATAGATTACCCAGTTTCCTGGCCTTTTCAGAAAGTCTTTCTCTCTCAACGACTTCAAGTGCCGCTGTCGCTACAGCGCAGGCAAGGGGGTTTCCTCCGAAAGTGCTTCCATGCTCGCCGGGTTGAATGCATAGCATGATCTCATCATCAGCAAGTACAGCCGATACAGGAAAGACACCTCCCGAAAGGGCTTTGCCCAGAATGAGAATATCTGCCTTGACTTCATGTTTGTTTTCGCATCGAGAACCGCAATCGCAATCACCACAAGTGGCTAGCAGACTACCCGTTCTGGCTATACCTGTTTGCACTTCATCAGCAATAAACAAGCAATTGTATTTCTTACAGAGCTCTTTTGCTGATTTCAAGTAGTTGTCGTCAGGGACGACTACGCCTGCCTCTCCCTGGATAGGCTCTACAATGAATCCAGCAGCATTTTCATCCTTTAAAGCCATTTCAAGGGCTTCCAGGTCATTGTAGGGAATCACCTCAATCCCCGGCATGTAGGGACCAAAGCCCTGGGTACTGTCCGGGTCTAGCGAAGCAGATATAACAGCCAAGGTTCTTCCATGGAAATTACCCGAGGCAAATACAATCTTTGCTTTGTATCTTTCGACAGCCTTTTTCTTATAAGCCCATTTTCGACAAAGCTTCAGCGCTGTTTCGACAGCTTCGACACCCGTGTTCACAGGTAATACTTTATCATAATGGAAATATTCGGCAATGAATTTTTCATAAGGTCCCAACTTGGCATTATAAAATGCCCTGGAAGTTAAGGTCAACTCTTCAGCCTGCCTTTTTAAGGCTTTTATTATATGAGGATGACAATGTCCCTGATTAACCGCAGAATATGCGCTTAGAAAGTCATAATATTTTTTTCCTTCAACATCCCATACGTATACGCCTTTACCACGTTCCAGCACAACAGGTAGTGGGTGATAGTTGTGCGCTCCATAGTTATCTTCTAGTTTCATGAGTTCTTCAGAACTCTTCATTGTGTTTATGGCTGGATTCATTTTTCCTGATTAAGATTTTCAAGAATCGACCTGTGGATTGAATGTACTTGTTTGACCAGGCTTTCTGCCCCATCATTATTTATAATATAGTCAGCAAGCGGAATCTTTCTATCATCAGGCCACTGATTGTTCATTCGGCTTATAACAGCTTCTTTACTGGTCGCATCACGGTCAATAATACGTTCTATTCGTGTGTCCCGATCTGCTACAACAAGTATAACGGCTTTAAAGTACTTTGCCAAGTCGGCTTCAAAAACAATTGCTGATTCTTTCAGTACATATTCTGCCTTTTGATTTTGTGACCAGGAATCAAAATCTTGCCGGACAGCTGGATGCACTATTCTGTTAAGCGCTGTTAAAATATTGCTGTTTTCGAACACCCTTGAGGCAAGGTATTTTCTGTTCAGTCGGCCATTTTTGTGATAGGCTTCATTGCCAAGGAGTTGTTTAATGGCAGCCTTTAAGTTTCTGTCGCTGTTCATAAGACGCTTCGCCTCTGTGTCCGCATTGTATACCGGGATGCCTAATGTCTCAAAAAGCGAGGAGACAAAGCTTTTGCCGGCACCAATACCTCCAGTAATAGCAAGTTTAGCAGCTTCTTTAGTCACAAATAAAACGATTTATAGTTTCGGTTTTCAGTTTCTGTTTCAGAAATGGCTCGATTCAAAGATCAAATATTTATAAATTTGCGAAAAAAATATTCGATGAATATTATAATGCCGGAAGGTCACGAAATTATATCTACAAAAGATGAGTCGGTTCCTTTGTTTAAATCGAGCCTGCTGGATACGTTTTCCCGGGTATACTGGTTTGTGCCTTTGTTGATATTTGTTCCTGTGATAGCCTATTTCATATATGTTTCTATTTCCGAGTTTGCTTTCTCGATTGGAAACACAGTTTTTTTATTCTTGGGTGGATTGGGGATCTGGACCGTGGTTGAATATCTGTTTCATCGCTTTATTTTTCATTATGAGCCCAAAAGCAAACCTGGTAGGCATTTGCATTTCATGATGCATGGCGTACATCATGCTTATCCCAATGATTCACTCAGACTTGTAATGCCTCCCGTCATGAGTATACCTTTATCTACAGGGTTTTATTTCTTGTTCTATTTTATTGCCGGACAGTATCATGCACCATTGTTCGCGGGATTTATCTTCGGTTATCTCTGTTACGATATGCTGCACTACGCAACACATCACGCACATTTTATAAAGGCATCCTGGTTTACTGCATTGAAACAACACCATATGAGGCACCATTTCCAGGATCCTGATAACGGATTCGGGGTGAGTTCTGTAATATGGGATAAAGTATTTAGAACTGAATACAAGAACTAGGTGAAAATTACCGCTGAATTAAGTCTGTATCCTCTTAAGAACAATTACGAAGAATACATAATTACTTTCATTGAAAGCTTAAGATCGTACCCGTCAGTAGACGTGGTGACTCACAGTGTAAGCACATTTGTAAAGGGACAAAGGAAAGATGTGTTTGATGCTATTGAAATGGCTATGGCATCAGTATCCGATGTGGATACCTTCTCTTTGGTTATGAAAATTATTAATCGAGACCTTCCTATTGAGAATGGTTTTCTCATCTTTGAATAATTAAAGAGCCAAGATCTAAATTTTCTTGCCAGAAAGTGCTTTGCGAATATTATGGTTCATTGCCCTTTCTGCCAATGGGCGCGAGAATGCATTCATCTCATGAATCGCTTCATTGAGTTCATCCTTGTCTTCAAGGGCCATCTTTTTTTGTATCAGAGCCATTTTATTTTTCAGAACAGATTTTTCGTCTTCAGTTAAAATGTCTTTATTCTGTTCAATGAACTTCTCAGTGGATATGACGATGCTTCTGGCTTCGTTTCGTGCCTCTAATAATGCCTTGGCGGCCATGTCTTGTTCGGCATTTTTGATCGAGTCTATTAACATCTTGGCCATTTCTTCTTCTGAAATGCCGTATTGTGACTGAATTTTAAGCTCTTCGAATTTACCAGACCTCAGTTCTTTAGCACGTACCTTTAATATACCATCTGCATCAATGATAAAGTGTACTTCAATTTTTGGCATGCCAGCAGCCATCGGCGGAATATCAGTGAGAATGAATTCACCCAGTTTTCGGTTATACTCTACAAGTTCACGTTCGCCTTGGTAGACACTTATTCTCAGGTTTTTTTGCCCATCCACCGAGCTAGTGTATTGTCGACCTGCAGCAACAGGCACTTTAGAATTACGTGATATAATTACATCCATCAAACCGCCTACGGTTTCAATACCAAGAGACAGGGGAGTAACATCAATCAGAAGATAATTCTGAGTATTACCGGCAAGAATATCAGCCTGGACGGCTGCTCCAAGTGCAACAACCTCATCGGGGTCAATATCATCCATGACCTCAATCTCATATCGTGACTCAAGTGTCTGTTTAACTAAGGGGACGCGTGTTGATCCGCCAACGAGTATGAATTTATTTATTTCTGATTTACTGATGCCAGCATTCTTTATAGCATGATCAATGTGTACAATCGTCTTATCAATTAATTTCTGTATAAGTCTTTCGAATTGATCTTTGGATATTTTAAATTCGCCATCCTCAGATAGGTATTGGTCAGATACGCTCAATTGCTTTTTAGCCTCTTCGGCTCTTATCCTGAGTATCTGCTTTTGCTGATTGCTGATTTCTTCTTCATTGATGCCATTTGTTTGAATCCAGTAATCAATGATAGCCCTGTCAAAGTCATCACCACCCAGGAAAGTATCTCCATTGGTTGCCATTACATCAAAAACACCATTATCAATGCGTAAGATGGAAACATCAAAGGTCCCTCCGCCTAAATCATAGACCGCTACAACTTCTGATTCTTCAGCTTTTTTGCCATAACCATAAGCCAGTGAAGCTGCAGTAGGTTCGTTTACAATACGCAATACTTCAAGTCCTGCCAGTTTGCCAGCATCGCGCGTAGCTTGCCTTTGAGAATCATTAAAATAGGCTGGTACAGTTATTACGGCTTTGCTGACTTCTCGGCCCAAATGATTTTCCACACGGGATTTGAGATATTTCAGAATTTCTGCAGAAAGCTTGACTGGTGAGTGAAAACGCTTACCTATTTTGACTTTGACCAATTGGTCTTCTTCGTCAATGATTTCATACGAGAGCTTGGACGAATAATTCTCAAGGTCGTTATAGGATTTACCCAAAAGCCTTTTTACACTATAAATCGTGCGTTCAGGATCTGAGACGAGGTGCATCTTGGCTACCTCGCCGACTATTATATTTTCCTCAGAATCAAAATATACTATGGAGGGTACCAGGCTCGTACGACCAGCTACATCTTTGACTATCGTAGTTTTACCATCCTTCAGATAGGCTACAAGGCTGTTGGTAGTACCCAAATCGATGCCAATGATCAATTCAGACTCCTCGATTTCACCCGACTTCATGTTTATTGGTATCTTCGCCATAATATATTATCTGTAAATATTCCTCCATATTACATGGATACGCTAAGAAATGTTCAAAGATAAAGCAGTTATATTATTCCTGGTATTGGGTGCATTTTTTATTACCAATGCTCTTGTAGCTCAAATGATTGGTGTTAAAATATTCTCTCTGGAAGCCAGCCTTGGCTTTGATCCTTTTGATTGGGAAATACTGGGAGTTTCAGGACTTGGATTTAATCTGACCGCAGGTGTTTTATTATGGCCCGTCGTTTTTGTAATGACAGACATTGTAAATGAGTATTACGGTCAAAAAGGTGTACGCTATTTAAGCTTTCTAGCCGCAGGGCTCATTTCATATGCCATGGTTATGATATTCCTCTCGATCAATTTGACACCTAACGAGTGGTGGGCCTATGAAAGTAATGCCAATACAGAAAACCCGGGATTAGGCATACGGGATATGAACCTGGCATTCAAAAAAATCTTTGGCCAGGGCCTCTGGATTATCGTCGGCTCCCTTGTAGCATTCCTTGTTTCACAATTACTGGATGTTCTTGTTTTTCACCAGATACGTAAGTGGACGGGAGAGAAACACCTTTGGGCAAGAGCTACAGGCAGTACGCTGGTTTCTCAGTTTATTGATTCCTATATTGTATTATTGATAGCTTTCTATATCGGAAACGATTGGGAATTGGTACGCGTTCTGGCTATAGGCACAGTAAATTACATATACAAGTTCGGTATGGCTATTGTACTGACACCGGCGCTTTATATTGTCCATTTCGCCATAGATAAATTTTTGGGCAAAGAATTAGCAAACACATTGAAAGAGCAGGCAGCCCTTCCTCAGATACGTTGATTATGGAAAGACAACTGGCACGATCATTTTTCTTGATTCGTCCTTCTGCTTTTGGATATAATCATCAGACGGCTGATGATAATTCATTTCAAACACGGCCATCAAATACATCCTACACTAAAATTCATTCGGCTGCCCTAGCTGAATTTAATGTTATGTTGGAGAAATTAAATAGCTACGAACTGGATCCAATTGTATTTGAAGATGCTCAAGATCCTTTTACCCCTGATGCCATATTTCCCAATAATTGGATAAGCACGCATGATGGTGGGATTATTGTCACGTATCCGATGTGGTCTGAAATTCGAAGAAAGGAGAGGAGCGAAATCATTCTCGATTTCCTGGAATCTGAATTGTCTTATACACGCAGGTATTCTTTTGAATACCTGGAAGATGAAAATTTTTTTCTTGAAGGAACTGGAAGCATGGTGCTTGACCGCCCCAATAAACTTATCTATGCTGGCTTAAGTAATCGCACAAGCATTAAAGCCCTGGATAAGTTTGCTGTGCTGATGGGATATAGAGCCATTCATTTTCATACTTCCCTTGATAATAAGCCGGTTTACCACACCAATGTTATGTTGAGTATTGCTTCAGATTATGCGGTAGTCTGTCCTCAAATCATACGGGAGGAGAATGAGCAAAAGATGCTATTGGATACTTTAAAGCGTTCTGGTCGGTCAATTATTGAGATAGAACCGTCGCAGATGCAAAGCTTTGCTGGTAATGTGATACAGCTCGAAAATAAAAAAGCTGAGGCTGTAACACTGATGTCTGATACAGCTATGGCATCATTTAAGCCTGATCAGATGGATATCATAAGGAATTCAGGTCCTGTTGTCAGCTTGTCAATCCCTACAATAGAGAAATATGGCGGTGGTTCAGTGCGGTGTATGATTGCCGAGCTTTTTTGAGTCATATCCTATGTTTTCAACATATATTTTTCGTTACAAAATTTAGATCGCTCAATCCTTCTATTGGCAGAATTATATTTCATTTAATTTTATTTTGAATTTGTTAATTCTGTTGATGTAAAATCAATGTTTATATTTTTATAACATATATATATAAAGATTATATATGAATACTGTATATTTGCTCTGTATTATCAATAATTCTTAACCGGTGTAGGTTTATGAGTTTAAACCATACATCATAATCAACCTATTATGAGAAATCTTTTACTATTTTTTAGTTTGTTGTGTTCTACTGCAATGGTTGCCCAGTCGATTTCGGGTAAACTTGTAGATGGTTCATCAGGGGACCCACTTATCGGAGCTTCTGTGTCAGTTAAAGGCACATCTTCTGGTGCTCTTACCGATGTAGACGGTATGTTCAAAATTGAAGGACTGCAAGAAGGTACATACAGATTGATTGCATCATACCTTGGTTATGAAGAAAAATCAATAAGTGTAGAGCTTGGCTCAAGCAATGTAGATCTTGGAGAAATCATGCTGAATGCCGGTGGTATCGCCCTTGAATCTGTAGTAATTTCAGGAACGATGGATATTGTAAGAGACAGGAGAACTCCTGTTGCTGTATCTACTATCGGAGTCAGAGAGATACAAGCCAAAGGGGGTAATGTTGAATTTCCTGAATTGATGAAAAATACACCTTCAATCTATGTAGCCAACCAGGCTGGTGGATATGGTGATTCTGAGGTCTTCACAAGAGGATTTGATCAAACAAATACAGCCTTCCTTCTTAACGGTCAACCTATCAACGGAATGGAAGATGGCAAAATGTATTGGTCTAACTGGTCAGGAATGACGGATGTAGCTACTGCTGTTCAGGTTCAAAGAGGACTTGGATCGTCAAAATTGGCTATTTCTTCAGTGGGAGGTACAATCAACATCATCATGAGACCTACAGAGCAGGAGCAAGGAGGATATGTCAGCTACCTGAGAGGTAACGACAACTACAACAAAGCAACTGTTATGTATAATAGCGGTATGGGTGAGAATAACTTTGGTTTTTCCCTATTGGTGACTCACTGGCAAGGTGATGGTTGGGCTGATGGTACTGAAGGTCAAGGACAGAACTACTTCTTATCTATGGGATGGAAGCCTTCCGACAGATCAGAATTCAACTTCTTGATTACTGGTGCTCCACAATGGCACAATCAGAACTTTACAAAAAGAATCAGCGACCACTACCAAAGTGGAGAATTTGATATCAAATTTAACGGCAACTGGGGTCTTCTTGATGGCGAGGTATTCTCTGAAAGAAGAAATTACTACCACAAGCCGGTAGCTAACTTGAACTGGGAGTACACTATCAATGACAATACATCTCTTTCTACAGTTCTTTACGCTTCTTGGGGAAGAGGTGGAGGAACCGGTGGTCTGGGTAACTTTGGCAACAGGGAAAGAACTGCCGATGGACTTATTGACTGGGATGCTACTGTCGCTAATAACATCGCTAACGAAACAGAACCAGGTCGCAATGTTTACGTAAGAAGAGCTTCTGTTAACAATCACCAGTGGTTTGGTTTGGTGACAAACCTCAACAAAGAGATCAATGAAAATCTGAATTTCAGTATTGGTGCTGACTTGAGAAGCTATACCGGATCACACTTCAGACAAGTTACAGATCTTTTGGGTGCTTCAGGGTATGCTCAGAGTGGTAGAGCAAGATTCCCTGATGGATATTTGGTTACAAATACCTTTGATCCTAATCCATGGAAAGCGGTTAACAGTTTTGCATCTGAAACACCGGCTATGGAAAGAATCGCATATAATAATGATGAAACAATTCAGTACGCTGGTCTTTTTGGACAGGTTGAATACGCTAATGATAACCTATCTGTATTTTTCCAGGGTTCAGTTTCAAACCAGGGAAGTACACGCTATGAATTATTCAACGAGACAGAAGAAAATGAAACTTCTGAGACTGTTAACGAATTGGGCTATAACGTGAAGACTGGATTATCTTATGCATTAAATGCAAACAACTTGGTCTTCTTTAATACTGGATACTACCAAAGACAACCATTCTTTGACAATCAGTTCTTGAATTTCTCAAATACTGTGAATCCGGTTACATCTCCTGAAGACATCTTCGGTATTGAAGCTGGATATAAGTATACAGGATCTAATCTAGCATTGAACTTGAACTTATACAGAACTTCCTGGAAGGGACGTGTTACAACTTCAACTATTGACATAGGAGAAGAAGTAGACGGTATTGTATTTCCAGATGGTGGATTTGTAAACAGTGCTGGATTGAATCAGTTGCACTCAGGTATCGAGCTTGACTTTGCTTACAAAGTAAATTCTGACTTGAGACTTAAAGGTTTCGCATCTTTAGGAAACTGGGAATATGATGGTACGGTAACACGAGATCTATATGAGGACAATCTTGACAGAACTCTCGTTGCTTCATTTGATGATGAAGTAATTGATGGTGTCAAAGTAGGAGGTGCTGCACAGACTACTTTCGGTCTTGGTGTTGATTACAAGCTTACTGAAGGTTTGAGATTGGATCTTGATTACAACTACTATGACAATCTTTATTCAAACCTAGGTGCAACAACGGATGAATTGAAATTGCCTTCATTCGGTTTGATGGACCTTGGTCTCAGCTATGCCTTTGACCTAGCCAATGGTAATGTGCTTTCATTGAGAGCCAATGTGTACAATGTACTTGGAGAAGAATATATTTCAAGGGCTTGGACTGCTATTGCTGCTAGTACTGTTGAATCTGAAAACTGGAATGGCGTAAACCAAGATAACAGAGTTACGTTCGGTAAAACCACGACTTGGAACATTTCAGCTAAATACAGCTTTTAAGAATAAAAACTATTTATAGTTTTAATGACCCGTGCTTTTGGCACGGGTTTTTTTATTTTAACCAACCAGTTATTATATTTAGGAAAAAACAATTATGAAAAACATCTTTACCCTTCTCCTTGCATTTTTATTCATTTCTTCTCTCTCTAGCCAAACGCAATTGACTATTGCAGAAGCCAGACAAGTTGACGCTGAAGGTTCACTTGTAAACCTGGGTATGACAGTAGAATTGAGTGGAATTGCCATAGGTCCTAATTTCAGACCAGGTGGTCATACCTGGGTATTATTTGATACAACGGATAACCTGGGTATTACTGTATTTGGATTTAATAATGATGCAGGCTATAGTGTTACCGATGGTGACGCTCTCAGGGTCGTCGGTGAATTGGATGAATTCAATGGCTTAGCTGAAATTATCCCCGAAATGATTGAAGTTGTCAGTACAGGGAATACGGTTCCAGAGCCTGAGACTGTTACAGAATTAAATGAGCAATCTGAAGCTAAATTAATAAGGCTTGAAAATGTCATGCTCCAAGATCCCGGTCAATGGGGTAGCAGCAATTTTAATGTGGATATTACAGATGGCACCAATACATTTCAAATGCGTATTGATGGCGATACAGATATAGCAGGTATGGCCGCTCCTCAAGGAACTTTTAATGTTGTAGGTATTGGTGGTCAGTTTGATAACAGTGAACCTTATTTTAATGGATATCAGATATTTCCAAGGAGCGCTATGGATATTGATCCATATGATACCGGAGGATCTACAGGTGTAGAGTATGAGCGTCTGACTATTGCTGAGGCCAGGGAGGTTGACTTAAATGGTAATGCCGTTCGCTTAGACGATCGTGTAGAAATCCAGGGCGTTGTGCACGGGATGAATATAAGACCATCAGGTTTGCAGTTTACGCTTATTGATGAAACCAATAGAGGTATAGGTGTTTTCAGCTCCAGCAATCCCTTCAACTATGACTTCATGGAAGGTGATGAACTCATTTTAAAAGGCAGCATTGACCAATTCAACGGTCTGAGTCAGATAAGTCCGGATAGCCTTTTCGTAGTTTCAAGCGGCAATCCATCCGTTACGCCCATAGAAATTACAGAAATGAATGAAGCCGTTGAGGGCTCACTGGTTACTATGCAAATGGTTGGTTGGGAAGATGAAGCCGATTGGTCTGGCAATGGATCCAGTTTCAATATCAGTTTTATCACTATAGATGGCATTACGCAAACCATGCGGATAGATGGAGATACTGAATTGGCTAATGCTATGTTACCAACTCCCAATGGCACACTGACTGAGGTTACAGGTGTCGTTGGTCAGTTTGATAGCTCGGAACCCTATGATGAAGGATATCAACTGTTTCCATTCCGTGAGTCAGATTTTGTTATCCTGACTTCAACCAATCAGCAAAACCTGCAAGACCTTAGTATCTATCCTAATCCTGTAAGAGACCAATTGCAGGTATCATCTGCTTATCAAGTAAATAGTGTTGAAGTATTTTCTATGGATGGAAAACGACTAATTATAGCCCGGAGAAGCCAGAGTAAAATAGACGTATCCCAATTGACTCGTGGTGCATACTTGGTTATGGTAAAATGTGACGAAGGACAGGCTTTGCTGCAGATGCAGAAGCAATAATAAACTGGAATACCACAGGGTAATTGCTGCGGTTTTTTTATTCCAGGAACACAGACTTTTGATTCTTACGTGAAAGATCCACGCGTATATTTTCCTTTAATGTAGTTGCAAGGGACAAACCCACATAATCCACTTTCACAGGAAAAGTCTTATGCTTGCGATCCACCAATACAGCGGCTTCTACTTTTGCTGGCAGTACATTTAGCAAAGCTTTGAAAGCATAAAAGATGGTTCGGCCAGTATTAGCGACATCATCTACAATAATTATCGAAGAGCCTTTAAGATCTTTTTCAGAGATATTGACTTTAATTTCTTCCTTCAATGGATTGGCAGCATCTAATGTAATATTGCCAAGATCAGATGCATGACCTGTATTACTTGTAAAAGACTCCTGTAGATATTTGGCAAATCTGAGACCGTTCTTGTTGATGCCCAGGAAGAGGATTTTCTTGCTGTCCAGATTGTTTTCCAGTATCTGGTAAGCTAACCTTTCTATTTTTTGATCCAGCTGCTTATTGTCTAATATTTTCATGTAGATATAACTGACTATAAAAATAAGTATTGAACCACAGATTCACGTCATATTCACTAATTTAGCAATTGTTTAATTCAATGATATGTCATTACAGCAAATCGTTTTCCTAATTCTGTTTATAGCTGTTGTTTTTCTTGCTTACAGGTCATATGGCAGAATCATAAAAGCGATTAAGCTTGGTAAGAGCTATACAGCTGAAGGTTCGAAAGGACAAAGATGGAAAAATGTCTTTCTGGTAGCTTTCGGTCAGCAAAAAATGTTCAAACGTTGGATTCCAGCACTCCTTCACCTATTTATTTATGTTGCTTTTTTATTTACTCAGATAGAACTGGTTGAAATAATAATTGATGGGGTTTCAGGCCATCACAGGTTTTTTGCTGATAAGATCGGGCCTTTATATAATGTCATCATAAATTTTATTGAAATTCTTTCTGTTCTTGCTTTCGTTTCCACATTGATCTTTTTATGGAGAAGGAACCTTCTAAAAATACCGCGGTTTGTCAAACCGGAAATGGACGGTTGGCCGCGTCTTGATGCCAACCTCATCCTTATAGGTGAGATAATATTAATATTTGGTATTTTTTCAATGAACAGTGCAGATCTGGCTTTACAAAATCTGGCCGATTCACATTATCCTGATACAGGACAGCTTTTGATCAGCAGCCTTGTTTTTGAAAACCTCCTGCAAGGTATGAGCCAGTCTTCACTGATTGTAATGGAACGCTTTGGTTGGTGGCTTCATCTCTCTGTTGTATTTGGATTCGTATTGTATCTGCCATATTCTAAACATCTGCATATTCTTTTTGCATTTCCAAATGTGTATTTCGCCAGCTTGAAGGCCAGAGGAGCAATTGAAAATATGCCAGTTATCACCAATGAGGTCAAATCTATGATGGGCCTTACCGATGAGACAGGATCTGAAATAACGGACGAATTACCGGAGTTTGGTGCAAAAGATGTAACGGACCTGAGTTGGAAGAACATTTTAGATGCCTACAGTTGTACAGAATGCGGTCGATGTACATCAGTGTGTCCTGCAAACCTAACAGGTAAAAAGCTGTCTCCTAGAAAGATTTTAATGGATATAAGGGATCGGTCTACGGAGATTATTACTCAGCTTGACGGCTCTGTAAAAGAGTCGGATTTTGATGACGGCAAATCCCTTTTTGATTATATCTCAGAAGAAGAAATCTTTGCCTGTACAACATGCAATGCATGTGTGGAAGCATGTCCTGTAATGATAGATCCTTTGTCTCCCATCATTGAATTAAGAAGATATAAATTACTCACTGAATCTAAAGGACCTTCAGAGTGGATGCCTATGTACAATGCCATTGAAAATAATGGAGCTGTATGGCAAATGCCGGGACAAAGGTTTGATTGGGCAAATAATCTTGAATCAAATTGATTTTTATAAATTATTAGATGTGAAAGTATACACAGTAGAAGAATATAAAAGCCTTGGAAAAGAGCCCGAGATTTTATTCTGGGTAGGTTGCGCAGGAAGCTTTGACTCGAGGGCTCAAAAAATAACATGGGCTCTTGTGAAAATACTTCACAATGCAGGTATTGAATTTGCAGTTCTCGGCAATGATGAAAGCTGTACGGGTGACCCCGCACGTCGTTCTGGAAATGAGTTTGTTTTCCAAATGTCAGCACTGCAAAATATTGAAACTCTAAATATGTACAATGTCAATAAGATTGTTACGACATGTCCTCATTGTTTCAATACGCTTAAAAATGAATATCCGGAATTAGGCGGTAACTATGATGTTGTACATCACACACAATTGATCCAACAACTTATCAATGAAAAACGTATTAGCATTGAAAAGGGTGAATTTAAAGGGAAGAAGATTGTTTATCATGATTCATGTTATCTAGGGCGAATAAATGGTATCTATGAAGGTCCCAGGAATATATTAGAAGAACTTGATGGTCAGGTTGTAGAGGCCAGGAGAAATACATCCAAAGGTCTTTGCTGTGGTGCCGGCGGAGCCCAAATGTTTAAGGAGGAAGAACCCGGTAACAAGAAACTTAATGTAGAGCGTGTTGAAGAACTCCTTGAATCCAATCCGGATATAATAGCAGTGAATTGCCCATATTGCACTCTAATGATGGATGATGGCCTTAAGAACAAAGAAAAGGATGAGGACGTTATGGTCTACGATATATCAGAACTCATAGTACAAGCTAATAATTGGTAAGAATGCGAATAGACCTCATTGCCTTACCTGATCAATCGAAAGTTTGGATTTACCAGGCAAACAGATTTACCAAGCCTGGTGAAACAGAAGAAATTCAGGATAAGATTATAAATTTTACACATAACTGGTTGTCTCATGGAGAGCCTGTTTACAGTTATGGACACCTTTTTCACAATAGATTCTTAGTCCTTGTAGCGGATGAATCCAATCATGTAAGCGGTTGCTCCATCGATTCATCGGTACATTTCATCCAAAATTTGGGTGCCCAGCATGGTATAGACTTTTTTGACAGGCTTAATTTACTTTACTTTAAGAATGAGGATATTGAAAGCATTCCGTTTGCATCGGTTAAGAATGCAATCCATGATGGCCTGATAACAGATGAAACTCTTGTCTTCAATAATCTTGTTAAGACTAAAGAAGAGTTTTTGAAATCCTGGGTCACGCCCCTGCATGCATGTTGGATGCAAAGGTACCTGCCAAAACAAACAGCATAAGGTGTGGGGTTAAAACACACGCATTATGTTACGAAAAATTAAGAATTATCTTGGAATTGAAAGTGTCAAAATTCAGATCTTGGTAGAAGAAGGGATCGAATTCAAAACGGATCAGATATCTGGTTTAATTAGACTTACAAGCCAATCCGATCAGCGTGTAGAACGAATATATCTAAGAATAATTGAGAAATACCGACGCGGCAGAGGGGATGCTCTACTTATCAATGAATATATACTGGGTGAGAAATGCATAGAACTGAATAAATCAATCCAAAAAGGAACTTCGGAAGATATACCTTTCACAATGACTTATGATCAATTGAAGTCGGAGATGGATACTATTCAGGATGAAAGCTGGGTTGGGAAACCTCTTGCTTGGCTTGCCAAAAAACTTAAAAATGTAAAATCAGAATACAGAATTGAGGCATCAGCCGATATTAAAGGCACCCGGCTAAAACCAATTGATACGTCCACACTGAAATTGGTCTGAGACTCAGATTATTCGCTGTCCGACTGTTTTTCCTGCCTTTTTTGCTCGATCATTTCCAAAATCTCTTCATCCGTTTTACCTAGATTTTCTATGAGAAATTGCACGTCATCAGCAAGTTCATGATTCGGAAATCGAGTTACGAATTCATTATACACCTGACGGGCTTTTTCATCATCACCCAGGTTGTTTTCAATAATAAATCCTTTTAGGAATAGAGAGGTAGGCATCTTCTCATAATCCGGATAATCCTGGATTATCCAATCATACAGACTTAATGATTTTGGAAAAGTACGCAGACTTTTGGCTACTTCTGCAGCTTTAAAAAGATAACCGGCAGTGTTAGGATTGTTAGGGTTAACAAGTGCATAGGCTTCACAAGCATCAACATATGCTAAAGAAGTAGCCCGGTTAATTCCAGTGTTATCCGGATTTTCAAATATTTTCTTGCCAAGGTCTAGAATGTAGGCATCAATATCGGAAAGACTGTCCGGAACAACAGCGCTTAAATTCGCTGTGTTCTTATTATCCGGAAATAGTTTACGCATACCATCAGAAAGAACAAGAACAACAGTACTCTTATTCATCTTTCCCATGATACCAATCAATTCATAAAGACGATCGTCTGTCTTTTCGTTTCGAAAATCTTCTTTAATCAAAGGGAAGAGAAAGCTGGCCTTCCTGGAATTCATGTTCTGCTCGTCAGCTACGGCGTAACCATACTCTAGGAAAGGAACGAGATTCTCACTATTGAAATCACTGTCGGACAATACGGTGCTGAGTGATCTTAAAAGCTCGTTGGCTTTTGCTACTTCAGGTGCGCTTTTATATTCTGAGTCCAAAGTGTTCAATTGAGGATAATCTTCGAACAAAGGATTCTTTTGCCTTTTATTGCAACTTGAGAAAGTCAATCCTGCAATGACCATGATTCCTGCTAATAATCGATATGCCATGATATTCATTTTGATGGTAAAGCTTTTAACGACTGCAAAAATAATAACTAATATCCTAAACAATTTGACCTGGAGTATCTTTAATGATTATCTAGATTCTACCAATGTCTAACGAATGTCCTATCACAATATTTTGGTTTCGCAGAGATCTACGGCTGCATGACAACGCAGCCTTGTTCCATGCGTTAAAAGAAAATAAAAAGGTGCAATGCATATTTATTTTCGACAAAAATATTCTGGATGACCTGAAGGACAGCAAGGATGTACGGGTAGTGTTTATCCATGATACTCTGAGTGAAATAAAGCAAACACTTAATTCATATGGAGCTGACCTTTGGGTTTTTCATGATACAGCGCTTGACGCATGGCAAAAAATACTTTCGCAGAATAATGTTGATAAAATCTATTTCAACAGGGATTATGAGCCATATGCCCTCAATAGAGACCAAGAATTAACCATTCTAGCTGAAAGCATGAATATAGATGTCTGTACGTATAAGGATCATGTCGTATTTGAGTCGCATGAAGTATTGAAAGATGATGGCAATCCTTACGTAGTATTTACGCCATACAAAAGAAAATGGATGTCTTTGCTTGAGTCGGGAAGGCTGGAAAACAATTTTGATGTCTTGAAGGCTTTCAAATGTGAAGACTATTTATCAAATCTGAATCCTGTAGATGAACCAATGGCGTTCATCTCCCTGGGTGCCATGGGCTTTGAAAAAACAAATATTGCAATTCCATCAAAAGAAGTATCGCAAAGCTTGATCAAGGAATATGGTGATAAGCGAAACTTCCCGGCTATACATGGTACTTCCAGATTGGGAGTACATTACAGGTTTGGCACGGTAAGCATTCGCGAGAAGGCCGCTAAAGCTATTGGTCTTTCGGAAACATATCTGAATGAGCTGATTTGGAGGGATTTTTACAGTCAAATACTTCATCATTTTCCTCATATTGTAAAGGAATCCTTTCGCAAAAAATATGATAATATCGACTGGCGAAATAATAAGGAGGAATTTGAAGCCTGGTGCCAAGGCAAAACCGGTTATCCAATCGTTGATGCCGGTATGCGTGAATTGAACACCACAGGCTACATGCACAACAGGGTAAGAATGATAGCAGCCAGTTTTTTGACCAAACACCTTTTGATAGACTGGCGATGGGGTGAGGCTTATTTTGCGCAAAAATTATTGGATTATGACCTTGCAAGCAATAATGGTGGCTGGCAATGGGCATCAGGCTCCGGAACCGATGCGGCTCCATATTTTAGAATATTCAACCCCTGGACACAGCAGGATAAGTTTGATAAGCATAAAGCCTATATTAAAAAATGGATCCCGGAATATGGTACCCCACAGTACCCTCAGCCAATAGTGGATCACAAAGAAGCCAGGGAACGCTGTCTGAAAACCTATAAAGAAGCCCTGGATAATAATTGATCAGCGGAGCTGTTCTTCAATTTTTTCCAGAAGCCAGGATTTGTTTACTATTTCTTTTTCGGCTTCTACTTCTTCCTTTAGCTTGCTTAATTGAGCTTTATTCTCAGATTTATTGATCAGCCTTTTCAGGAAATTGGTAAAGTTGATATGCCTTCTTTTTCTCGTTACATCCAGTGACTTTTCTCTCCTCAGAAAAGCTACAAAGGAATCTATATTTGAATAGAGGGCATCAATTTCATCCATTTCGTAGAATGAGGCCAGGAGATAATTTTTTGAGTTGATATTATACCAGATATCATCATAATTAACCTTGTTCAGGTATTCCAGGACCTTCTCATAATCTTTCTTCCACCAGTTGAGCCGAGCCAGATTGAAATTGAGAGCATTGTCTCTTCTATATTCTTCCAGGAAGTGGAGATTATTATTAATGTATTTTTCAACACGATCCATTTCGCCAATTCGTAGTCCCGCAATAACATAGTTTCTGAAGGAAGTAGGAGAGAGTATACCATTTTTCAGAATCAATTCTTCCCTAATTCCCCATTCATGAATGTCCAGATATTCTTTAGTGAATTCTATATCTCCTTTATTCACCCAACGTATGCAGTACGAAAATAAGGCATCAAAGATTTCTGCTTGCTCTGTTTTTGGAAATTGGTAAATATCATTTTTAGCAATTTCCTTCAATTCGAAGAACAATGACTTACTGTCATCCTGAGTCAGGATTTGATAGATAAGCCAATATACTTGTACAGCCGTTATATCGCTGAGCTTATTAGTCTCTATGAGATGCAGTGTTTCTGTAAGATCTACATCGATTTCGGTCTTGTATTGCTTGCTCCAGGTAATTACATCAATAGCGTGCCGCAATTTTTCAATGACATAAAAGGCATCCAATTGAGTTGATAGCTCAGCATAACTTTCGTTATTGATATGCTTCTTTATATCCTCTTTTTTCTCATAATTGGTTACAAGGTTCTGCAGGGTTTTATCATGCATGTACTTCTGGAGAAAAAAATCAGAGGACTTGTCGGGCGTTCGGTTAAAGATATTATCAGATTTCCCGATGTGTTTTTCAATAAGGTTCTTATTCCCCGTTTTTTTAACAGCATCAATCAACAGGTTGGCATGCAAAAGATCATCAGATTCCATGTTTTCGATGGCGAGGAAGCGTTCATATCTTTCAAGCAAATCGTTGCACAGTTTTCTAAATTTTATATCTTTGTATGGTAACTCGAACCCAATTTCTCCCCATAACTTTTCCTTAGGTAGAACAGCGTTGCCTGTTCTAATTGCGTTATTTACTATGTCAAACAACGCCATAATATGTTGATTCTTATTGAAATAAGGTGAATGTATGAACTTGGAAAACCTATTGAGTTCTACTGCTGGAGCACTGCTCAAAAGCTTGTAAATACGGGTATTTTCAAAATTCATCTTACAATTTAATGATATATGTAAATTATTTAACTACACAGATTTACAAAAATAAAATATTCATATATTAAAAACATATATCTGAAAGATAGTATATCCTAATATATTGATTATCAATACGATATGTCTAAGTGTCGTTCAACTTAAAAAACACAGGATTAAATTTATCCTTTGAGCTATTTAAAATATATTTGTATTGGCAAAAAACTTACATAATAATTTGAAACATCTACTGGTATCTATAATGTTATTGGTTTGTTTGGGCTTGAATGCTCAAATCAATCCAAAGCACATGTATCTTACTGCTAAGCAGGATACAACAGATATGGTGATAATCAATTCCATGGGGATTGTAGAGCCAACTGTGGTTGTTTTTCCCAGTTCTTTTGATTCCTTGAATTTTGTAGGTCTTGGTAATGGACAATGGGAATTCCATTTTCTGCCTGGCAGTTCTTACACAGGTGATGCACACATTACCATACAGTATTATCAAGCGACGAACATTCCAGGCTTTTTCCTGCCTAATTACACAAATCTGCATTACAGGGTTAAGGAATCTAAAGTTGAAGCCAATACAGACTACGCACTTGTAAATGCAGCAGGTAGTGTAGAAATCGATGTTTTATCCAATGACAGCACTACGGATGGAAGCCTTCAGTTAGAACGAATTGCTTATGTGCTTGGTGGTACAGCGACTGTAAGTAACAATAGAATTGCTTTTGAAAGTGATGGAAGCAGTAATTCGGGATATATTCGATATTTCACTAAGGACGATAAAGGAACGGTAGAGTCATCTGACTTGTATCTGGCAATAGAAGATGAAAGTCTGATTGAATCCAGGAGTCTGTCTACAGATAACTTAAGTACTCTTGAATTGCATCTCAATGCTGGCAGTTTCAGCCCTAGTCAGGCTCCATCCAATGGTATATTATCGCAGTCCGGTCACGTATGGACATATGATCCCAATCCATCTTTTATCGGAACGGAAAACATTACATTTACGAGTCCTTCTGGGGGTGCCATTGATTATACGATTACCGTGGTGAACAAAAACGACGACAGTTCATTTGTTCAAGATGACCAATACTTTGTTGTCACCGATGGTTTCTTAAGTTTTAACGTATTTGACAATGATTATCTTGATGATTTTGACATCATTGATTATTCTTCTGATCTCAACTATCTAGGTGATGGTGAATTTGAATATACGCCTGCTTCAGGTTTCAAAGGTGACAAAGTTTTTTACTATAAGATCTACGCTGGTTTCCAATTTCATACTGGTAATATTTATGTACATGTTGATGATTTTGCACCGAGTACAGAATACAGTTATGATTTTGAACTTATCAATAATCATGACCTGGTTATTAATCATGAGGCCCCTGTAACTGATTACTATTTTCAACTTACCCAGGCTCCTGCTAATGGGACTGTAACAATTCTGGACCCCAATGGCAGTGAATCTCTTGAGTGTGATATAATCCAGGGAGAGCACAGTATAATTTACAGCCCGGACACAGACTACAGTGGCTTGGATATGTTCACTATAGAATTCTGTACACTGACCGGCTATTGTGATGAATTGGATATTGAGGTTAATGTTCTAAGCTCCAACTATTCGGATTGTCTTTGTCTTAATGATTGTGTCTATAAAGGTGACAACAATAATGATGGAGCCGTTAATTTGCGAGATGCTCTTGGCCTGGCAGTAAATATAGGAGAAGCAGGATTTGAAAGAACCAACGACTTCGATTTAATATGGACCGGCCAGGAATCCACTAATTGGGGTTATAATCAGAGGAATCAGTGGGTTGATTTGAAAGCTGCTGATGCAGATGGTAACGGCTTCATTGACTATGATGACTTCCTTGAGTTTGAAACCTATTATGGGCAGGTACATAATTTTGTGCCTAATGATGTGGGTAACCTTTCCAATACCCCTATAAGCTTTATACCTCAGAGTACCGACCTTGATTCGGGAGATTTATTGGTTATTGACATATATGCCGGTAACACTTCTAACGCGGTTCTGGATATGCTTGGTCTTTCATTCAGTTTCAATATCGATCCTGAGGTCATGGATTCCTCATCGGTCAGTTTTGAACTTGCAGAGAGTAATTTTCTTGAAGGCAACGGTCCATTGTATGAATTTGTAACCGTACCCAGCGACGGTAAGGTTGACATAGCTGTTTCCAAGCTTAATAAACTAGCTGCCAGTGGTTTTGGTCTAATCGGGACATTAAGCTTCATAGTTGAGGATGAAATAGACGGTCTTAAAGACATATTGCAACTCGGATACCGGTCTGTTCCATTTAATGTAAATGAGATCGTTTCTGTTGATGCTTTTGGCATTTTGTCAAGGCATCCCAATTTTGAATCAGAGGTCAATGTAGCCGTACAATATCCGGATTTCACTCAAGAGCAATTGACCTCCGACATCAGTGTGTATCCAAATCCTTTTGTAAATATCTTAAGTATTGAAAGTCAGAATACACGTATCCAAAGGCTTGAACTATATGATAATATAGGACGAATGATTGTTTCTAGATATGCTTCCGGGAAATATGAGAGTCTTGATCTCTCTTCAATTCAATCGGGCACATACCTGATTCGCATAACGACATACAAAGGTGTAATTACTCGTAAAGTAATAAGATTAGCTCAATAGCTCTTACTCGTATTTTCTGAGGATCGACCTAACCTGTGCCAAATAGGATATTCCAAATAAGTTAAGATGGACAAGCAGGTAGTATAATTGAAACATGCCTGTTCGCTCTTTCCATGATCTATGGATGGGTAATTCCGAATCATAAGCCTTAAACACATATTCCGGAAACCCTCCGAATAAGTCCATCATGGCAAGATCCATTTCTCTATGACCATAACTGATACTGGGGTCAATTAAATAGGCTTTATTAGAAGTATCTATAAGATAGTTTCCCGACCATAGATCACCGTGGCACAAGCATGGAGAATCACAGGGAAAATCTTCGAGCCTCCTTATTAAGTATTCTAAAGATCTTGGAGATTCAAGATAATTATTGGAAAACGCTAATTTTAGCTGAGGCAGGAGTCTGGATAGCCAGTAGTACTCGACAAAACTTTCGTACCATCCATTGACTTGCTCTAATGAGCCAATGCAGTTATTATAGGAAAGCCCATAATGCGTATGTTGGATACTATGTGCTGTAGCCAGCAGCTTGGCAAACGACTCTACTGAGCTGGAATTCCATTGCTTATCCGGGCATATATAGTGCAATAAGAGATAAGACCCGAGTTCATCACTGTTGTGAGAAAATAGTCGGGGTGATCTTATACCATGATCATGGAAAAGCTGTAATGCTTTTGCTTCTGACTCTATAATAATCTGATGCCTCTCTGTGAAATTAAACTTGAGAAAATAGACTTCAGGATCATCCAAGAATGTGATTCTGTAATTATGGTTAACATCACCGCCATAAACACTTTGAGCCGTTGATATTCTTAAGCCTAAATTATTGTTAAGACCTTCCTCGATAAACGAAGGTATGGACATTAAAGCTTATTGCTTTCTACGATGGCAATGAGATCATCTTTATAATTCTTCCCTATAGGAATATGTTTGACCTGACCGCCTTCAATAAGTTCGATCGAATTGCCAACGATAGCCTTGATCTTGTCAATATTTACAATATAAGACCTGTGTACCCTCATAAAGGTATTGGATGGCAATTTGCTTTCCAGGCTTTTCATGGTTTGTAAAGCAATTACACGTCCTTTCTCTTTCTTAATAATGACATAATCCTTCAAGCCTTCGATATATAAAATCTCATTGAAGTGAATCTTAATAAGTTTCTTGTCTGCTTTTACAAAAAAGAAATCGTCTGCGTTATTCATGCCGGGCTTTAGTTCAACCGATTCCCGGTATTTATTAAAAGCTTTCATAAAGCGTTCAAAAGCTATCGGCTTTACCAGGTAATCCAAAGCGTCCAACTCAAAACCATCGACGGCATATTCGGTGTAGGCTGTTGTAAAAACAAACTTTGGAGGATTTCTTAATGACTTGATGAGTTCAATGCCTGTCATCTGAGGCATTTGTATATCTAGAAATACAAGATCTACGTCTTCTTTTTGAATGCACTCATTGGCATCTATGGCGTTATCGCAGCGAGCAACCAATTCCAACTCAGGAATCCGTTCGATATAATTTTCAAGAATGTCCAGAGCCAGAGGTTCATCATCTATGATCAGTACTTTGGTCATCAGTTAAGTTTTATGTACAAAAATACACGAAATGCGTGCGGTTTCTCAACAATTTCGAGCTTGTGCTTATTGGGATATATCAGCTTTAAGCGTCGCTTGACATTCTCAAGACCAATGCCGCCTGACTTTTTCATCTTCTTTTTAAGCTGCACCTTTGTTGGATTGGAGTTTTCTATGATCAATTCGATAGAGTCTTCCAGGAGCTTCAAATCTATATTGACAAATCCCGATTTTATTTGATTGTCAAGACCATGCTTAAAGCTGTTTTCTAAAAAAGGTATAAATACCAACGGTGCAATTTTCTGATCTGCAATCTCACCAGTTATGATAAAGTTTATTTCAAATCGATCCCCTTGCCTTAATTTTTCGAGTTCAAGATAGTTTTTAATGTAATTGACTTCTTTTTCCAATGAGACCATCTTTTCATTGCTTTCATAAAGCATGTAACGCATCATTTCCGATAGTCTCAGTACAATCTCAGGTGCCAGGTCGGATTTCTTTAAGGTAAGAGCATACAGGTTATTAAGTGTATTAAAAAAGAAATGCGGGTTGATTTGAGATTTCAGGAATTTAAGCTCAGACTGTAAATTTTGACTTTCCAAAGCCATTTTTTCATTTTGATGAATAAGCCAGTCTGTAAGAATTTTATACACTGTAGAGGCAAAACCAACAAATAGGTTGATCAGGCTGATTATCTCTTTGTTATTCAAAATGTACTCACTGTCCTCAGGACTTGATTTGAAAATCATAAGTAAGGAAAATACATGGATTGGACTGAGAAGGAATACAAATAGAATAAGAGAGATAAGGTAAATAAACGGTCTCTTTTTCTGTAGAAAAGCAGGGATGAGGTACAGAATATTGATGTAAACTATTACAATGTAAAAGATCAGATCGATGAGATGCCTGATCATGACAAACCACATAGGGTAGTTGTCTTCGTCTATCAATATGAGGAAGAAATAAAGGAGAAGCCAGAAACTGAAATGAAGGAATCCCTTTGACTTGATGAGATCCTTGTTGATGTTTTTAAAATCAGCCAAATTCATAAGACCAAGATAAAATGAATAGTCTAGCTTTCAATAAAGCTTAGACAAGTGCTTTGAATTTTTGGATGATATTCCATCAGAATACGGTGCGGGTATGATGAACCATTATATACATTAATAGTTTATCTTTATTATTGACAACGAAATTAATACCATGGTATACAAAAGGAACGAATCCTACCAAGACGATATCACTCGAGCGATTGAAGAAAATTATAGTTCCATCATCACTTCTTTGGGAGAAGACATTAACAGAGAGGGTCTTATCAAGACACCTGAAAGAGCCTCAAAGGCCATGCAATTTTTAACACAGGGCTATCAAATGGACGCCCAGGAAATATTGAACAGTGCCATGTTTCAGGATGAACGAAGCAATATGGTACTGGTTAAGAATATAGAGCTTTATTCATTATGCGAACATCATATTTTACCATTTTACGGTAAAGTACATGTAGCGTATATTCCGGATGGCAAAATCGTTGGCTTGAGCAAAATTCCCCGTGTTGTTGATGTTTTTGCCCGCCGTTTGCAGGTACAGGAAAGGCTCACCACTCAAATCCTTGATGCCATAGATTTAGCCTTAAAGCCTTTGGGTACTGCCATAGTTATCGAAGCAGCGCATATGTGTATGATGATGAGAGGGGTTGAAAAACAAAATTCAATGACGACCACTTCAGCCTTCACAGGTATATTCAAGAAGATGGAAACGCGTGATGAATTTTTGCGGCTAATTGGCCATTAATCCTTTCACAGTTCTTACCTTTAATACAGATTCAATAATCTTGTAATATGTCAGTTTTATTATTTCCCGGACAGGGATCCCAATTCGTTGGAATGGGTAAGGAATTATATGATTCCGATGATCAGTCCAAAGCATACTTCGAGCAGGCAAACGAAATTCTTGGTTTCAGAATATCAGATATCATGTTTGAAGGTAGCGATGATGATCTCAAAAAGACCTCGGTCACACAGCCGGCTGTTTTTCTCAATGCTTATGTCACCTATAAGTCTAAAGAGAAGGACATAAGCTCGGTGGCTGTAGCGGGTCATTCTCTTGGAGAGTTTACAGCTTTAATAGCTAATGGAGTATTAAGTTTTGAGGATGGACTGAGACTGGTTTATCAGCGAGCGGCTGCCATGCAGAAAGCCTGTAATGATACCAAAGGCACGATGGCTGCTATTCTGGGACTGGATGACCCTGTTGTAGAGGATCTTTGCAATCAAGTTGATGGCACCGTTGTTCCAGCCAACTATAACTGTCCTGGACAATTGGTTGTTTCTGGTGAGTTAGGCGCAGTAGAGAAGCTTGTTGAAATTGCCAAAGAAGCAGGAGCACGCCGGGCTCTTGTTTTACCCGTCGATGGAGCATTTCATTCACCTTTGATGTCATCAGCGAAAGATAGTCTTCAAAATGCAATCATGGAGACCACATTTAATAAACCTGCAGTTCCGGTATACCAAAACTTTACCGGTAAAGCTGAAAGCGATCCGCAGCAGATCAGGGAAAATCTTGTAAATCAGCTAACCGGATCAGTCAAATGGACGCAAACCATGAAAAGCATGGTGGCTGACGGACATAAGAGTTATATAGAATTTGGAGCCAAAGTTTTGAGTGGCTTTATACGTCGATTCGATAGATCCTTGGCAGTAGAACTATATTGATGAGTAATCAAAGAAAAATACGATCAGGTAATATTCTTATTGCTGAACCTTTTATGCTCGACCCAAACTTCAGAAGAGCCGTTATATGCTTGTGTGATCATAGCGAGGAAGAAGGCACTGTAGGATTTATACTCAACAGGCGGATGAATGTCAAACTTGCCGAGTTGGTTGAGGATATCAACAGCGAACATGAATTCAGTATTTATTTTGGCGGACCTGTAGCAACAGACACCATACATTACATTCATAATGTCGGAGATCTTCTTGAAGACAGCATACAGGTAAGCAGAGGCGTATACTGGGGTGGCGACTTTGATAAACTTAAATTCCTGATAAACAGTGATCTCATAAAGCCTCAGAATATACGCTTCTACCTTGGATACAGTGGTTGGAGTGACGGGCAGCTTGTGGAGGAATTGAAAACAGGCAGCTGGATACTGTCTGATGTGGATCCGAATTATATTTTTAAATCTGTGTCTGCCCTTTTATGGAAACAAACCATGGCCAATAAAGGAGACCGATATTCTGTAATAGCTCAAATGCCCAGCTCATTAAGTCTTAATTAATTGCTGAGTTTCACAAATATAAATCTACACTTTGGCAGCCTTCACCTTTTACAGGATGTCAGCTTCAGTATTACTGAAAATGAAAAAATAGCCCTAATAGGGAAAAACGGTGCCGGAAAGACCACCTTATTCAAAATATTAACCTCTGAGCTTAAGCCCGATTCCGGGCAAGTGCAAATACCTGGTAATTATAGCATAGCCTATTTATCTCAGCATTTCGATTTTGACGAAGACAGAACACCACGAGATATCTGTCTTGAAGTCTTCAAGTCCTACTTTGAAATAGAGGACAAAATCTCTGAACTCAGTGCTACGCTTGGAGATACAATGGATGAGGCTGAAATGTCAAGAGTACTCGAGGAAATAGAAACCCTTTCCATTAAAATGCAGGCCATGGAAGAAAAGAACCCACATTCTGAAATAGCACGCGTACTTAATGGCTTGGGATTTAAAGACGAACAATGGGACAAGCCTGTTTCTGAATTGTCTGGAGGGTGGAAAATGAGAGTACAAATAGCTAAACTGCTGTTGATAAAACCCAAGCTTCTGCTTTTGGATGAGCCTGATAACCACCTTGACATCGAGGCGCTGATTTGGTTTGAAAAATACATCAAATCCTATCCGGGTAACGTGATGTTCATATCACATGATGCGGAATTCATGTCTAACACAGCGAATCGTATACTTGAATTGTCTAATCGGAGGATTTCTGATTATAAGATGGCCTATAAACGATATGTTTCTGAAAAAGAACAAAGAAAGGAAAAGAACGAGCAGGCTTTTGTCAATCAGCAAAAACAAATAAAACAAAAGGAACGCACCATTACTCGATTTATGGCCAAGTCATCAAAGACGAAAATGGCTCAGTCTATGCAAAAACAACTTGATAAGATTGAGAGGATTGAAGTTGAGACTGATGATGTGACACAAATGAATATTATTTTTCCAGAGACAAGAGCAAGTGGCAAACTGGTCTTGAAAGCTGAAGAAATTTCAAAATCCTATGGAGATAACAGGGTAATTGTCAAGCAGAGCATTGAATTGAACAGGGGAGACAAGGTCGCTTTTGTGGGGCAGAATGGTCAAGGTAAATCCACCTTGATAAAAATTATTGCAGGCAAATTGAAAGCGGATTCAGGAAAGGTGGATCTAGGGCACAACGTTATCATTTCCTATTTCGCCCAGAATCAGTCAGAAGTTCTTAATGATAAAATGACAGCTTTGGAAACCCTTGAATACCACGCAGACCCTGAATTTGTGCCAAAAGCAAGACACACCCTCGGTGCTTTTGCTTTTTCAGGTGAAGATGCAGAAAAGAAAGTTTCTGTATTGAGTGGAGGTGAGAAAGCAAGGCTGGCCATGGCTTGTATGGTTTCACGTAAATCAAACCTGTTGCTATTGGACGAACCTACCAATCATTTGGATATCTATTCTAAAGAAATACTTAAAAAGGCCATAGAGGAATATCCCGGAACACTCATCATAGTATCTCACGACAGGGAAATACTGAGGGGAACGGTAAGTAAAACCTTTGAATTCAGAGATGGTGCCATCATCGAGCACTTGGGTGACCTGGATTATGTCTTATCCAAAAGGAATGCAGAAGATATTAGAAGTTTTCAAGTTCAGGATAAAAAAGAGGAAAGTGCAAAGACCTCAAAAGCATCTGACTTAAGTTATGAAGATCAGAAAGTCCTAAACAAAAAGATATCTAAAGCTGAGAAAAGAATCGATGCATTGGAAAAACAAATCAAAGAAATTCAAAACAAACTCGTTGATCTGGATTTCTATATTTCTGATGAAGGTAAACAAGCTGCAGTGAAACTATCTGTATTGGAATCAGAACTTGAACAACAAAATCAGATCTGGGATGAACTTGTGTCCTCAATGAATGATTGATCTTCCTCCAGGTTTTTATCGAACTGTTTAACGGCCGCTCGCATGTCTTTGGGCAGTTCAGATTCATATTCGTATGCCTTATTATCCATAGGGTTTATAAAGGATAGTTTGTGCGCATGCAATGCAAGCCTTTCAAGCAAAGGCTTCTCTGCATGCTTATTGCTGCTTCTGAACTTCTTTTTGAAATCTGATAAATATAGAGGCAAACCATTACCATAATAGGGATCACATAAAATAGGACAGTGAATACTCTTAAGATGTACTCTGATCTGGTGCATACGTCCCGTAATCAGCTTTAATTCAAGAAGTGAATAATGATACCAGGATTTAATGATTCGGTATTTGGTAGTTGCCTTTTTTCCCTTTTCAGAGACTACTACTGGTTGTGAACGGTCTTTATTTGGAGCTAAGGCCAGGTCGATCTGAGCCATTTCAAGTGGTGGTGTACCAGAGACAATAGCGAAGTAAAATTTGTCGATCTTACGTTGTTCAAACAAAATAGAAAAGCGTTTGTGAGCTTCTTCTGATTTGGTAAAGAGTACAAGGCCGCTTGTGTCCTTATCCAGTCTATGATTGATATAAATATTTTCTCTGTAGGATTGCAGGGAGTGATATAGATTTTCTTTTTCGTTGTTATATCTGTCAGGTATTGTCAGATAATCTGCGGGTTTGTCAACAACGATAAAATCGTCATTTTCAAAAACGATATTCCACCTCTTTTTCTTCAAGACTTATTAAATATCTGAGAAAAATTTCGGCGTCCAAGAATGTAATAGTAAAAGATTATGGAGCTTTTCAGCTTGCCCTTTATTTGTGGGGTTGCAATGGCATATTCCTCTACAGCTTTTTTGACATCCATTCTCTTTTTCATTAAATGGAAAAAATTCCGATAGAAGGAAAAATGCGCTTCGATTATAGCGAGGCATGATTTAAACTTTCCCAAAAGTACAAAACGTATACCTGCTATCCCATCTAGAATTAATCTTGCAGGTATCTTCCAGATCAAACTCAGTGCGTGATCATTTTTGAACAATGTAAATAAACTGTTTCTAAAATTTAGATACACCTTTCTGACATCGGAATAATCTAATGTGCCGCCGCCGAGATGGTAAACATAGGATTCAGGAATGACTGCGATACTATATCCGGCGTTGCTTATGCGCCAACATAAATCTATTTCTTCCTGGTGTGCAAAAAAGTCTTTATCAAAGCCTAGTAAGCTAATGAATAGGTCCTTTCTGATTAGTAAAGCTGCCCCAGAAGCCCAAAAAATATCCTGAGGCGTGTCATACTGTCCGGTATCTTTTTCTATGTGATCGAAAATTCTACCTCTGCAAAAAGGGTAGGCTAGTGAATCAATATAACCGCCAGAGGCACCCGCATATTCGAAATACTCCTTATCCTCGAGAGATAATATTTTTGGCATCACAGCCGCATAATCTGGATGGTCTTCCAGGAAATTGACAAGAGGGTCCAGCCAGTCCTCTGTAACCATAACGTCAGAATTCAGGATCGCTACATACTTTGAATGTATCTGACCTAATGCGCGATTATACGCTTCGGCAAAACCATAATTTTTCGAAAACTCAATCAGCTTGACTTCAGGAAACCAATCTGAGACATACTTGACAGACGAATCTGTACTGCCATTGTCAATCAGTACGGTTTCAAATTCTTCTTTACTACTGTAACTTACAGAAGGAAGGAATTCCTCGAGGTAATGTTTGGTATTGTAATTTAATATGGCAACAGAAACAAGTGCCTGCTTCTCAGCTTCAAGATCATTGAAGTAATCCAGGGCTTGATCTCTATCCTTATGCAATTGAAGCCTTAAATCCTCAATACTTTCAAATTTCTGTTCATGCCGGAGGAATTTAAGAACCTGCAAACTCAACCTCTGACCGTATATGTCATCATTGAAATCGAAAATATTTACCTCTATTGACTTACGGTTCTCCATCCCAATAGTGGGGATGTCTCCAATGTAGAGCATGCCATTATATGTCTTCTTGTGCGCTATGACGCGACAAGCATATATGCCATCCATTGGAATCAGTTTTTTATCATCTTCCAGTTTAATATTGGCCGTAGGAAAGCCTATTTCTGTACCGAGTTTGCGTCCCCGAACCACGATACCCGATAGTGGATACGCGTGATTCAGAAGACCATTGGCTTGCTCTAAATCACCACTTTGAAGAGCAGATCTGATTTTGGTACTGCTTATGGTAATCTCATCTACCTCCTGAGCTTCAATTTCTATAATTTCAAAGCCATAGCTGCTTCTGACCTGCTTCAACAGATTGATGTCTCCAGATCGATTGATTCCAAACCGATGATCATAGCCAATTACGATGTAGTCCGGTTTGAAATTTCCAATCAAAAATTTCTCCATGTATTCCAAAGCAGAAATTTGGGAAAACTCGATAGTAAATGGAATGATAACCAGATTATCGACACCATACTTTTCAAAAAGTTCTATCTTCTCTTCCAGAGTTGTCAGTAATTGGAGGGATTTATCACGCGGGTAAATAACACTGCGTGGATGAGGATCGAATGTAATGATATAATTCTCACAAGCCAACTCACTTGATATTTGCTTAACTCGGTTAATTATCTTTTGATGACCAATATGTAATCCGTCAAAGGATCCAATGGTGACAACCGACTTTTGGATGTCTGGCAAACTGTCTAATCCCCTATATACACGCATTAATCCGATTATTTTACAAAGCTAGCAGGATATATTAAAGAATTATTAAATATATATATTTTTATACTTAGAGCAAGTTCTTGTCTTTGAAGTAAACTTGTTCAAGGCCTGATTTGTTTACTGAATTATGGCAATCGACAATAATAAACTTGTACAAATTCTGAGGAAAGTTGCTGACCCCCAAAGTGGCAACGATATAATCAGCATGCGCTTGGTTGAAGATCTGAAATTGGAGCAGGACTCTGTATCCTTTTCTGTGAATACAGCAGGCCTGAAAGACACGGAGAAGTTTCAATTGCATGAAAATATTCAGAGTGCTATTCTTTCAGAGTATCCTGAAGCTAAAGTCAATATTCATTTTGTAAATAAGAATGAGACCAAAAGGCCGCTTGGCCAGGTCAAAAACATTATCGCTATTGCTTCTGGCAAAGGAGGTGTTGGTAAATCTACAGTATCTGTAAACCTTGCTCTTGGCCTGAAGGAATTAGGTGCACGGGTAGGATTGATCGATGCAGATCTCTATGGGCCTTCTCTTCCTACAATGCTTGGCATTCAGGACTTAAAGCCTAAAATACGAGAGATGTATGGCAGGCACCGTATCGAACCAATAGAAAAGTATGGCATACAGACTATATCTATAGGAAATATAGTAGAAGCAGATAAAGCTGTTGTGCTGAGAGGACCTCGACTAGGTGGGATAATTAAACAGTTTATCAATGAGGTGTTATGGCCGGAGCTTGATTATCTCGTAATAGACCTTCCTCCGGGAACAGGAGATATTCAGTTGAGTTTGGTGCAGACAGTACCGGTAACTGCTGCAGTGATCGTTACTACACCCCAGGAAGTAGCTGTCAGTGATGCGATAAAGGCTATGAATATGTTCAGATTGGAAAATATAAATGTTCCGATAGTTGGGGTCGTTGAAAATATGTCCTGGTTCATACCTGAGGATATGCCTGACAAAAAATATAAAATATTCGGTGAGGGTGGAGGAAAGAATTTGGCTAAGGCTTCCAATTCGGTTTTATTGGCTCAGCTGCCTTTGATCGCCGATGTCAGAGTTGCCAGTGACAATGGAGAACCAGTAGTGATTCAGGAAAATCATCTTGCCAGAGAATACTATATTGAAATGGCCAAGAAGACAATGCAACAAGTAGCTGTAAGAAATGAAGTGTTGGCACCTACTCAGGTCGTTGGTGTCAATATCCAACAATCATAGGCTTTGTTAATTAGAATCAAATAATATTTATTTTTGCGGAATGTCAGACACAGATAAATCAAAGCTCATAAAGGAAATCGATGTTGCACTTGACAGATTAAGGCCACACCTCAAAGTGGACGGTGGTGATATTGAAGTTATTGATATAACAGAGGATATGACTGTGAAGGTAAAATGGTTGGGCAACTGCATGAATTGTTCGATGTCTGCAATGACAATGAAAGCTGGTGTAGAGCAAACCCTGAAATCTAAATTTCCAGAGATCAATTCTGTTATAGCAGTTAACGGTTTGTCAGTATGAGCAGGGAATTACTATTTGACAGTATTGTAAAAAAGAAGTCTTTTCTGTGTGTAGGCCTGGATACTGACCTGGATAAAATACCCGGCCACTTGCTTGAATTCGATGATCCCATTTTCGAGTTCAATAAAGCCATTATTAATGCCACTTCGGATCTGGTAGTAGCCTATAAACCCAATACGGCATTTTATGAAGCATATGGTCCGAAAGGAATGGAGTCATTGAAGAAGACAATAGACTACATACCATCAGATATTATGTGCATTGCAGATGCTAAACGTGCTGATATAGGCAATACTTCTAGAAGGTATGCTGAGAGTTATTTTAATTATTATAAGGCAGATGCGATAACCGTCGCCCCATACATGGGAGATGACTCCATAAAACCATTCCTTGGCTACGATAATAAGTGGGTTATTATTTTGGGGTTGACCTCCAATCCGGGTAGCCATGATTTCCAGCAATTGAAATTTGAATCCGGCGAGGCGCTTTATGAGCGTGTTTTGACGACATGTGCCCAGTATGGAACTTCCGACAATATTATGTTTGTAGTAGGAGCAACCAAGGCTGAATATATGAAAAAGATTAGAACGCTCTTGCCGGAACACTTTTTTCTTGTTCCAGGAGTTGGTGCTCAGGGAGGCGATCTTCTATCAGTCTGTTCAAATGCAATCAATGACAAAGTAGGCTTACTTATCAACTCTTCGCGCTCAATAATTTATGCCTCTAAAGAAGAGGATTTTGCTGATCAGGCAAGAGCAAAGTCGCTTGAGCTTCAGCTACAGATGGCTGATGTTCTCCAAAAATATGATTTACTGTAAATTAAATACCGGAGCAATTTCTTGCCCTAATGCGTTTCATATTAACTTAATCAGAATACTTTCATTTCTTTTCTGGGTTTAATAGCTTCTAAATTTTTTAGGTATCGTAAGCCACAATTCACCGTTTTTGTATTCTGCTTTGAGTACGTCCTCATTATTAGACTCAGGTAAAGCGAACGATCATCTGAAAGAATCCTGTCGTACTCTTTCAATGTGAAGATTCTTTGTTTTACCCCCCCATGCTTGTTGTTTCTATTACAGCAGACACATAAAGTACATTCTTGTCAAGTTGAATTCTGAAGTCTTCATTTTTCATACCAGGTACAAAGAACTTGATGAAGTAGTTATTATCTCTTTCCTCAATGTTTACAGGTGGGAATTTTAGAAAGCGCGATGTGAACTGAAAATCATAGTTCATCAAATCATCGGCAAATCTCTCAAGGAAAACCCCCAGGGATTTAAAGTGGTAAGTGGCATATCTAAAATTTCATCGTGATAATTGTTTTTCATCAGGCTCGAGATTTTCATAGAGGATATGCAGAAGATCCCGGCTCGTAACCAACCCCCTGATATCATAGCCTTCAACAATCGGTACAGCGTTTATCCGACATTTTAGCATAATGTGGAGTACTTCTTTTGTAGTACTTCCAATATCTGCACAAATGGGATCAGGGGTCATGACCTGGTCTACCGTATCCAGTTTTAATTTCTTGTCCTGAATAAAACGGTCGAAACTGTTTTCTATCAGTCCTTCGAGTAAAAGAATATCACCCTGACTGATTATTCCAACTACTTTATTCATAACAACCACTGGAATATGATGAATGTCACAGTCTTTGAATATTTCTTTTGCTCTCTGAACCTTGTCTTTGGGATGAAGTGTTATGAGCTTTTTGGTCATAACGTCAACTACCTTGTAACTCATATTCATTCTAACTTTCTTAAATAAATATTAATTGCTTTGATACTATAATGCGATGATCTAAATCCATTTTTTCAGTGACTTGAATGCCTATTATAATAGTTTTTGTATTTGATTTAAATCGAAGTTAATTTCTCGATTCTTTGGACTTGCGCCATTGATCTTTATCATACACAGTTATGATTTAAATCACATGAAAATACGGAGTCATTCTCCACTTTTGTTACAGGATAACAATAAAAATTACTGTATGAAGAAGCGCGAACCGGTATCAAGAATTATGACCGAATCATTATTCAGTGTCAATACAAACAATGGTATTGATGATGTTGTAAAGATTTTAAAAGAACATAACATAAGACATATTCCCGTCGTATCCGGAAACAAACTTATTGGTATGATTAGTAAGTCAGATATCGAGAGGATTTCATTTGTAACAGATTTTACGGGAGGGAGTGCCAACACTTCAGTATACTCTCAATTGAGTATAGAGCAGGTTATGACTAAACAACTTGAAACCTTGAGACCTGATGACCCAATTAAAGAGGCCGCAGAACTGTTTGCTAAAGCTCAGTATCATGCCTTGCCGGTAGTGGAAAACGGCAATTTGCTTGGCCTGGTAACAACAACCGATATCATCAATTACTTGCTCGATCAGTATTAAGAATAATAATTCTAGTGTTGACAAATGATCAGGATATTAAAACGTTTATATCCTGATCTTTTATTTAGAACCTATTCCGACCCATAAATACGTTCATACCCGGATCAACTGGATTTCCTGCAGCACGTCTGTTGTATACTACTTGTCCTACGTGATAGATGGCATCACTGATTTGACCATTGACAATATGCCACATTTCAAATTCTGAACTTCTTTCACCTCGTTTGAATTTTACTTTTAAAGAGTATAATGTTTCATCGCTCATAGTTGAGAAGTTCTTCGATGCGCCTTTTAGATTCAAAAGAGTTTCTTCGCGTAATTCAGCAAAACTAAGAACCTCAGTCGATGGACCTCGTTGAATAACTTTGCCTTCAGAAAATGATTTCACGGATGATGCCAAACTGTGTATATGCTCGAGAGTTTTCCGAATGCTTCTGCTGTCATTATCGGCTGTATAATTGAGTTCCTCTGCGGTCAATCCTTCAGTGGCCCAGTAATATCGATACCCAAGCCCATCCGTTAACCTCTGCATTATTGCTCCCGAATTATTATTTGAGGGATAATCCTCAATCTCCATATAAGGCAAGTTCATGATAGAGTCATTTTTTTGCGCATGAAGTAAATTAATGTACATAGTCAGAGTAATAAATAGTAATAGCCTCATATTATAATTGAATGATTCTTATGTGTTCGTTACTGTCAATATAAGCTCTTATAATCATATCTGCTTCCGGATTGAATTTGGCTTGATTTATCAGCTTGCACAGCATTGAAATATTGCTTGTGTCAATTGTATTATCAATATAACTGTATCCGCGATAATGACCCTTTTCAATAAGTATGATCGTTTTTTCTTCGGAAGTTCTTCCTTTCTCAAGTATAATCATGCTTTCTTCAAAAACCTTTTTTGCCATATCGATACTCATATCAAATCGTTCATTGTACATATAGGGTGGCTCTTCACCGATACAGGCTCCGAAACATTTGCCTATGGTATAGTGAAAGCATGACTGAGTATTCTTTTCGATGTTATTAAGCTTAAGACATAGGTCAAATGATTCGCTCAATCTCTTTATGTGGTTCAGGGCAGATTTTCTGCTTGAATAAAATGCCAGTGAGTCGTCGATTTTATCCATCTTATTAATATAAAATTGCTTGTACCCTGATTTGTCAGTGCGCATTCCAAGGGCATAAGGGAATTCTGCATTTTTTTGAATACGATTAATGGGGGGTTGGTGTTTTTTAATCTCGCTTGATTCCAGGAGCAGCGAAACAATCTCACTGCCGGTAATTTCATAATCTATCTGAGCTACATGTTCAAACATTTTCTCGGTTTTAGACCCTTTTGAAGAGAAATGTTGTTTTATTCTTTTGTAAATATTTATGCTTTTCCCGATGTATAAAATATTTCCGGCATCGTCTCTAAAGTAATAAACACCGCATTCCATAGGTAAGGACTTGATGGTGTCAATATGTAATTTCTTGGGTATAGCAGTAAGCTGTACTGCATCACTGATCATTTTGAGAAGTTCTTTCTTAGTGGATTGCAATTCCAGTGCTTTAGCCAGTATTATTGATGCTGCTAGGGCATCGTCATAAGCGCGATGCCTACTCTGCACATCGATTGAGAAATGATTAATCAGCTTTCCCAAGCTGTAAGACTGGAGGCCGGGGAAAGCCTTTCTGGCCAATCTGACGGTGCATAATTTTCTTTTTGAGTAAGTATATCCGAGGCTTTTAAATTCGTTTACAATGAAGTTGTAATCAAAGCGAACATTGTGAGCAACAAAAATACAGTCTTCAGTTATTTCTATGACCTGCTTTGCAATTTCATAGAAATAAGGAGCATCTGCCACCATTTCGTTAGTAATGCCTGTGATCCTGCTAATTTGTGGAGGGATACTTCTTTCAGGATTAATAAGGGATTGAAAACTATCAATAATCTTTTTGCCATCAAAAACCAAAATAGCAATTTCAGTTATCCTGTCTCTGCCTGGCATGCCGCCGGTAGTTTCAATATCGATAACTGCAAATTTTTTACCCATACTCTAATTCAAATCTAATAAATACTTTAGCATGAAGCGTATCTGCACGTTCAACATATTAGTTTATTTTTACATATAAAATAATCAAAGCTTGAATACATTATTATCATTGCTCTTCATTTTAATGAGTGTTGCATCCTGCGCTCAAAAAGAAATTAAATCTTCTGATATTATCACTGGTGCGGAAAGGACTGAAGCCTATTTTAATCTCCTTAAAGGAAAGAGACTTGCGCTAGTTGTAAATCAAACAAGTCTTGTTGCATCAACACACCTTGTAGATACATTGGTAAGATCAGGCTTTGAAATCTCAAAAATATTTGCTTTGGAACATGGGTTCAGGGGAGAGAAAGATAGGGGAGAATCCTTTTCAAATGAGACAGATGATGCCACCGGAATACCCATTGCAAGCTTATATGGTAAAAAGAAAAAACCTGCACAGGAGGACCTGGAGAATATAGACCTTGTACTATTTGACATACAGGATGTTGGTGCACGCTTCTATACCTATATATCCAGCCTGCATTACATAATGGAGACATGCGCAGAATTTAATGTTGAACTGATCATATTGGATCGTCCGAATCCTAATATAGATTGTGTGGATGGTCCTGTGCTCCAAGACGAGTACAGGAGTTTTGTCGGCATGCATGAGGTTCCTGTACTGTACGGTATGACTATAGGTGAGTATGGTAAAATGATTAATGGTGAATCCTGGCTCGACAAATCATTAAAATGTAAACTTTCAGTTATCAATTGCGCCAATTTTACAAGAAACTCAGTCTATGATCTGCCTGTCAAGCCTTCTCCCAACCTGCCAAGCTATAATTCAATCCGGCATTATCCAAGCTTGTGTTTTTTTGAAGGAACAGATGTCAGTGTTGGCAGGGGTACAGATTTTCCATTTGAGTGTTTTGGTCATCCAGCCTGGAAATCTTCAACCGATTTTGAATTTACTCCCAGACCTCAAACCGGGGCCAGCAAGCCTCTGCATAATTTAGTTCCATGTTATGGCTTTGATCTCAGGGATATTCCAGCTCAACCGGGAAAGTTGGACCTTCAGTGGCTGCTTCGGGCTTATGCTATTTCAAAGGATAAAAACATCAGATTTTTTACCAATGAAAGCTTTTTTGACCTGCTCGCAGGCAGTGACAAACTCCGTCTGGATATAATCGATGGCAAGACTGAAAATGAAATCAGACAATCATGGGCTGATGAACTAGAGCGTTTTAAGGAGCTGCGTATTAAATATCTTATTTATTAAAAGCTGTAAACCATTTGTGTTTGAAGCTGTGATTTCTCAGATCCCATAATCTTATCCATACCGCTACCAATTTCATTTCTGTCATAATAGCTTATCCTTGTATACCCCAAATCAATATTTAGATTATTTAAGGGTTTAAGACCTATTATTAGCTGGACCTTATACCCACTGCCACTGTATGACGGTATGGCATAGTAGCCTGGTACGGTTTGCTCATATGCATATATCCTTGATTCGTGAGATGTGGTTTCGAATAATGTCATGCGAAATCGAGCTCTTATTTTATGCTGTGTTATTTTATATACAATTTCGTAATAAGTTAATATGCCTTTTTCGGCATGAGCGGTGTAACTGTATCTACTGAATTCAAGTCTGGACCTTAGTTCAATTCCTTTTAGGGGCAGGTAGCTGCAATGAAGCCTTAGGGAATGACTTTTATGCAGTATAGCCTTAAGCAATACATCTTCGACAGATTTGGGAAACTGCCGCGAGCTAAACAAAAGATAGACCTTTAAGAAGTTTTTATCTGAATAAGTTATTCTTAATAGATTCTCTGAGGAAAGTTTACTACCTATAAAAGCATTTTTAGACTTAAGCTTTAACCAGGTATCAAAGCTATACTGGATAGACCATTGTTTATTAAGTGCATATGTTAATGCCAGTCTAAGGCCTCTTTCGTTTTGTGCTGAACTGGATTGACCAATTGCTCCGCTAAAGAAACTTGAATATGACGGTGAATAGTCTCTATAGCTCAGGCCAATATCAAACCTGGGGTCCAAACTGGTTATGAGCCCGAAAACCAATGCATGTTTCAACTGATCATTAAAGGCCCATTCCCCACAAAACAATATGCTATTCCAGTCGGTCCTGATATCTAAACTGAACAAGCTGGTGTTTTGACTTAAACCTTGCGGCCTCAATGCAGATTTATGTATTAAGAAAGGGTGATTAAACTTATAGCTCTGTTGATTCAGACCTATTTGGGTGTTTTTTACCTTAATGTCGATTATAGATCCATATGAAAGAACTGATACATTTTTTTTTCTTGTGAGTTCTGTATCTGTCCTATGGTAGCCTGATAGTTGCAGAGAACTTATACTATCCTGATCCGTAGACTCATCTTCAATCAATAAAGCATCGTATTTCTTATGACTTAAATATGATGTTATGTGTATTGATTTGGATAGTTTCATTTTTGTAGCCACACCTCTATGGAATCGGTTTTCATCCAATCCACTGAATTTGTAAATTGATTGGCCACGACGTATTAATCCAGATGGATTAAAGTTGTTTCCGATATTAAATCGCGCATTGGATATCAAGCCTTGCCCCATATTTATCCTGAAATCGCCTAGAACTATCTGACGAATTGGCCCGTGCGACTTGTAAAAGTTCAGATAAAATCTCTGATGGTCAAACCGGGGTAAAACTCCCTTTTGATATATAAGTTTTTCACCTGAGTCCTTTTCAAGGTGGAAGCCAATATCATAGAAGCCAGTCTTATTTACCCGATAACGTATAAGAAGATAATCGGGACTTCCTGCATACGTTTTTTGGCTATAAGCCTGTGAATTTTCAATAAGCCTGTGATGCCTGATTGAAATGTTAGACCTGGAATGTGTAAAATTTAATTCCCCCAAACCAGCTTCTATAATTACAAAATCAGATAAGCTCCGGAGTTCCGCTTTAGTGAAGCACTTGAGTTGTTGTAGTTCTTCCAGACACAAGAAACTCCCATATTTTTTCCTGTGGTTCATTATAGCATCTGATTGTGAAATCGTAAACAAACCTGATGACAGTAATTCTTCAAGTTGAGCTGAATTCAGTTTGACCGATTTTTGACTATTGTACGAGGCTGCTTGAGTCTCAATAGAGGCCAAATCATTATTTTCTTCCAAATCAGTGTGGTCCAGCAATTCAGTTTGGGCTAACGAAGAGCATAAGCAAAACATGCTCAATAGAAACACCTGACAAATTCGGCCTGATACTGTTATCAAAGTCTTTTGAATTATCGACCTTACAGACTTGAAATACTTTTATTCCATTTTATAGCTGCAAACCAGTCAGTAAAATTGAAGAGTAGAAAAGAGCTGGCTTGATAAGAATCTTTCCTGAGTTCGGAAAGTTTGAGACCCAGAAGTTCAAATTCTTCCTTGAGACCAAAATTCATAGCTTTAACTCCTTTCCGTAGCATTTGTAAACTCAATTCCACAGGCTTGTTAAGGCCGTCATAATTCAAGAAAGCCTTTCTTAAATTAATCAGGTTATTATCTACATATTGAAAATTATTAAGCCTGTAATGACACATAATCTGTAACAGTCGGGCATAACAGTAATACTTTCCGTTGGTTTCGTCAATCGATATCTGGAAGATCTGATTCAAAATCTCCAGGGCATTATGATAGTCACCTTTGCTGGCATAAACGAGCGCTTTTAAATACAGTATTTCAAAATTTATATGATCTGGTACCTCATCTTTAAATTCATTGAAGAGTATCTCGATCCTGCTTTCGAGAGCGCTATATTCAGCGTAGTCCTTCAAAACGATCATTCTTCTAATAAGTAGCGGAATTGTATAAATAAAATAGGCATAACGCTCTGCCGGACTACCAACGTCAAAATGACTTCCTATTTCTTCTTCATATTTAATGAAGCATGATTCAAGTATTGATTCATTACCAGTCCATAGGGCATTCCTAATGATAAACCCATACATATGATGCATTTCGACGCCACCCTTTAATTCTTCACTGGTATTGTAGAAGTTTTCAGCTTGCTTTAGATCTTTGTAGGACGCTTTGATATCAGCTATAGCGTGCTTACTTATGCCTCTGGTTAAATGAAACAGAAATTTCTGATAACTGGTCAATCTTTCATAATGGATAGAGGACACGCTAATTTCAAATTTGGAATTCCGGAGCTCAGCCTCCCTGAGATTCTTGGCATATGAATAGATGGTGTAATCACCCAATGATTGTTTTAACGAAATCTGAAGAATCTTTAGCTGTTCAATCTGGCCAAGAAGCAATTTCGAGTGATCTGAAAAACCATGCTGAATATCCGATTTTTGTCCACGGAGCATATTTATCTCATCAACAGATTCATCAAGTATAAGATTATAGACCATGTGTTTATCATTTATCCACTTATGACACTTGGATGAAAAATGTAAACACTCTTCGAACATGGCTTTTTCCTTCAGTAAATACATATAATCCATTTTTTCATGCAGTCTTAGTGGCGTGAGGCGATCACTATGCTGTATGCGTAAGGCTATAAGTATCTGCTCAAATAAATGTCTCTTCAAATTGGCATACTGCTGAGAAGATTTCAGCTTTAGTTTTTTTGTAAGCTTTAAATCATCAAGTAGGGGATTGAATTCTATCAGATTGAATAATTCAAGGAACTTTACATCACTATTACTATCCAAACGCCTGACATAAAGCTGAAAAAAGCGTTTTTCAGATCTGTTTAGTTTTGATATTAAACTTTTTAAACTCTCGGTTCTCGAAATAGGCATAACAATATATATTAATATATATAATTGATAAACAAACTATTATGTAAATATATATAAGTTTTGATATAACAATATTTAAATATTTTAAATTCATATGTATGAATTTGAGTATATTTTTGCATAAAAAATTTTACAATGGGCAAACTTAAACTTGAGTACATCTGGCTCGATGGGAACGAGCCAACACAAATGATGAGAAGTAAGACAAAGATCATTGATGAATCAAAATACGATGGCACACCTGATAGTTTGCCGATTTGGTCCTTTGATGGTTCTTCGACAAACCAGGCGGTTGGTAACAATTCGGATTGTTTATTAAAGCCTGTCAGAGTATTTAATGATCCTGCAAGGAAAAATGGCTTACTGGTTATGTGTGAGGTTTTAAAACCGGATGGTACGCCTCATCCAACTAACGGTAGGGCAACTATCGATGATGATGATAATGATTTCTGGTTCGGGTTCGAACAGGAGTATACATTCTGGGACCTAGACCACCATACACCTCTTGGTTTCCCGGCTAGCGGCTATTATCCACCACCACAAGGGCCATACTATTGCTCAGTTGGTGCAGAATATGCTGTAGGTAGAGAAATTGCTGAAAGACACCTTGAATTGTGCATCCAGGCAGAAATCAATATTGAAGGTATTAATGCCGAGGTAATGAAAGGGCAGTGGGAATACCAGGTTTTTGCAAAAGGAGCCAAGGAAGCCGGTGACCAGACATGGGTCGCTCGTTATATTATGGAAAGGGTAGGTGAAGAATACGGAGTGAGGATCAATCTACATCCTAAGCCTGTAAAAGGTGACTGGAATGGTTCTGGTATGCATGCTAATTTCTCTAACACTGTCTTGAGGACTGCTGGTAACAAAGAGACATTTGAGGAAATCTGTGAGCTTTTCAGGCCTAAGCAGGCGATTAAAGAAGCCATAGCTGTTTATGGTGCAGACAATGATGAAAGGCTGACAGGAAGACATGAGACTCAGTCTATCGATAAATTCTCCTATGGATTATCTGACAGGGGAGCATCAATTCGAATTCCTATTGCGGTTCCTGAAAACGGCTGGAATGGATGGCTTGAAGACCGCAGACCAGCATCCAATGCAGACCCTTACAAAGTGGCTGCTGTTATTGTGAAAACGGTAAAAGGTGGGTTTAAGAAATAATCGGGACCACAGATATGACATGAAAGCCTGTTGTTAGAAATGACAGGCTTTTTTTTATTCAATGCTATCGCCTGTTCTGCTGACATAGAATATGACCATACCTCCAAAAATCATAATTATACGTATCACAAAACCGGCTACCGGCCCGAAGGAGTCAATGAACGAAAGAAAGGTCAATCGAATACCACCAGCAAAGAGATAGAGTATCATCGAAAGAAAGCCAAAGAAGAAAAGAAGGAATCCTGTAATTGTCCAAAATGTTCTTTTATTCATACTCGAATTGTTTAAACAGCTAACATATAAGAAGCTCAATGGTTTGCAATATCAGTTAATGGGGTGTAATTTGTGAGACTTAAAATAATGAAACCACTTTTTGCTGAAGACCTATGGTCAAACTAATTGAATGTCCTCGTGATGCCATGCAGGGAATTAAAGATCAAATTCCCACAGAGCTGAAAGCCAAATACATCAACGCCCTCCTAAAAGTTGGTTTTGACACCATTGATTTTGGCAGCTTTGTTTCACCGAAAGCTATACCTCAAATGCGGGATACCGGAGCGGTTTTGTCACAGCTGGATCTAAGTGAGAATTCAACGCAATTGCTGGCGATAGTAGCCAACCAGAGAGGAGCCATGGACGCTTGCCAGTTTAGTGAAATACGTTATCTGGGTTATCCATTCTCTATCTCGGAAACCTTTCAGCTAAGAAATACCAATGCGAACATTACAGAGTCATTGGAGCGCGTCAAGGAGATCCAGGAAAGCTGTGTGACACATGAGAAACGATTGGTCATATATATATCGATGGGCTTTGGTAACCCATATGGTGATCCCTGGAATGTCGACATATGCCAGGATTGGGTTAACAAGCTGGCAGCCCTAGATATCAAACACATAGCATTATCGGATACTATTGGCATCTCAAGTCCTGAAAGCATATCCTATCTTTTTGGCAATTTGATACCTCCTTATCCGGATGTGGAATTTGGTGCGCATCTTCATACACGCCCAGAGGCTTGGCGCGAAAAAGTCGAAGCTGCCTATAAGAACGGCTGCAGGCGATTTGACGGCGCTGTTAAGGGCTATGGAGGTTGTCCTATGGCTAAAGATGAACTAACGGGAAATATGCCAACAGAACGACTGATCGACTTCTTCGACGAGCTTAAAGAGAACAATACCATTGATAAGCTGGCTTTTGCGGAAGCAAAAAGCTTTAGTTCCGAAATTTTTCTGCATTATCATTAAGAGTAGAAATATCTTGTACGCTTTCATTAATTTAGATACCGTCAACTAAGATTTCCATCAAGTGCATATAAGGAATAAAACCGAATTTAAAGCAGTCTTCAATCAGTATTACAATCCCCTATGTAATTTCCTTATGAAATACACCAATGATGATATTCTAATCGAAGATATAGTGCAGGATGTATTTTTGGGCTTATGGAAAAATCGAAAGGACCACACGATTAGCAGTGATATTAAATCATACCTTTTTCAGGCTGTTAAACACAAGGCCTTCGAACACAGCAGGTCTCGAAAATCATACGAAAAACATCTGAACGCCTTTAGCGAATCGACACAATTAAGTGCTGACGAAGACGAACTGGCTAATAGATTGTTAAAGCTTGAGAAAATCTATCAATCCTTACGACATTTGCCTCCTAAATGCAGGGAAGTTTTTGAATTACATAAGTATAATGGATTAACTTACGCTGAAATCGCACAAACATTGGGCATTTCAGAAAAAACAGTTGAAGGGCACATGCTAAAAGCCATAAAAAAGCTCAGGGAACTATTGGCGAACTGAAAAGCGCATTTGAATGAATATTGACAAGATCATATTAAAAATATTTCGCAAGTCTGAAAGTCTGGAAGAACTTGAAATGCTAGAGCAGTGGAAGAAAGAATCTGGTGACAATCTGGCTTTCATGCAGGCGCTAAACCTGGAGAAGTCAGACTCATATAAAGAGTTTGATAAAGAAAAAGCCTGGAGTACTGTTGATCAAAAAATGTCTGTAGGCTCGTTATCGTATCTAAGATATGCTGCCATGCTGTTGATCGCCATTGCAGCTGCTGCGGCTTCGCATTTTTATTCAAAATCCGAAGATCTTACATTTCCTGTTTACAAGAGCATGGACAAAGTCGAACACTACGTATTGCAGGATAACTCGACGGTTTGGATGAATAGTAACAGTACCATTGCCCAGATTTCAGATTTTAAAAAGCAACGTCTAATTGAATTCAGTGGTGAAGCGTATTTTGATGTCAGTCATCAGGAGTCAAATCCTTTCATGATCAATATCAACGAACAGGAGTTTGTCAGGGTTGTAGGCACCAGTTTCAATTTGAAATCAAAGGGCAACGATTTTGACCTTGTCGTATATTCAGGAAAGGTTGAACTACACAGTAAAAGTGGAATCATAGAACTTGAAAAGGATCAAAGAGTCAGCCGAGTCAATGGTTCTTATGTCAAATTTTCCAATGTTGATATCAATACCTTAAGTTGGAAAACTGGTGAACTCGTATTTGAGAATGTAAGCCTTGAAAAAGCTTTTGAGACTCTTGAAGATCATTATAATGTTGACATAGATTATAGCGCTATTAGCCTTTACAATTGTGTTTGGCGAACCAGAATCAGCAACCAGGAGCTTGGTGCGGTTCTCAATGAATTAGAAGAATTATTCTCAATGAAGTATATTAAGGAAGATAATCAAATACAAATTGAGGAATTACACTGCGATTGACACATAGATTATTCGTACTTTTTGTTTTAACCCTATCTTGCCTGTACCTTACAGCACAGTCAGAGTCCATCATTATACGACTAGGAGATAAGGATTATCAAAGCCTACAAGATTTACTCATTGAAGTAGAATCAAACAGCCCATACAGTTTTAGTTATAATGCCAACGCCATTCCCCTGGATAAGCCTGTCTCCCTGTTGTCAGAAAATTTATCTCTTTCAGAAATACTTGAAAATATCAGTCTGCATTTCTCTCTTGTTTGCTCAGTGGATGATAAATCTATGAAAATATTGCTGAGACCTCAGAATGCTCTAAAACTATATGGCCTGATCCTGGATGCATTATCCGGAGAGAGCATCATGGGTGCAACAATTGTGACCAATGATACCTATTTAGGCTCATCAGGAGAAAATGGTTATTTCAATATTGTCAGACCCTCACAATTCAATTCTGCAGAACTAAGTATTTATGCTATAGGGTATGACCCACAAATGATTGATTTGGGCAAGCTGGAAAAAGATGAGCTTGTCATACAGTTGATTCCCAGACAGGATATCGAAGTTATTATCAGACCTGGTGAAGAATTTGAGTTTTCAACTACAAATGCCATATCTGTCCAGGCCTTAAAAAGTCATTTCGGCACTGCAGGCAATAATGATCTTATACAAGCGGTGAAATTTAAATCAGGCGTATCACCAGGTTCTGAAGGCCAGAACGGCTATATTTCACGAGGAGGAACGCCACATCAAAATCTTATCCTGGTAGACGATATGCCGATCTATGAAGCCAGCCATCTGGGTGGTCTTAGTTCAATTTTTTTACCCGATGCGATTAAAAGTATTGAGCTTTTTAAGTCGGAATTCCCCGCGCGGTATGGAGGGCGCGTATCCAGTGTCCTCGATGTCAGGCTTAAGGATGGAAACAGGAAAGAATTTTCCAGGAGTATAGCTGCAGGATTAGAAGGTATGACAGCACATCTGGATGGCCCGATATCCAGGAACACAAGTATCAATATAAATGGTCGCCTAAGTTGGTTTACTGAATTTGCACGACCGGTAGTTCGAAATTATACCGACGTCACAGATTTGAACCTTAATTATAGAGACCTGTATGCAAAAATCACACATTGGCTATCAGGTACCAGTCGAATAAGCTTCAGTACCTACCTGGGAGAAGATCTTGTAAGAATACTCAGAGATAAGAAAGATGATTTGAATACAGGCTTTAGAGATCTTAATAAAATAGAATGGGGAAACAAGTTTGCCTCGCTGTCCTGGCATCAACTCATATCAGATAATATTAATCTTAAAATTAATGCCGGCACTTCCAGTTATGATTATACATCACGGGGATCTTACGAAGTTATTTATGAGGCTATGAATACCCTTGAGGATCGGGAGTTCGATATATTGTCTGTTTCCGAACTGCGTGACAAAAGCCTGAAACTGGAATTGGATATCTATACAAATGTTAAGGGGCGATTCAGGCTGGGGGCTGAGTTTACCAATCATGCTAATAGACCTTCAATTACAGAGCGAGAAATATTTGCCGATGAGGATGAAGAAATATTGCTTGTCGACACCCTCTATTCAGCACAGTTTTTTAATGTATATGCCGAAAACCGGATTGATCTGAATTCGAATTTAGAACTCACAGCGGGAGCACGATGGAGCAATTATTTTATCAATGAGAAACACTATAATTATCTGGAGCCGAGAATTAAATTAGCTTACAGGAATTCAGGCATCCAATGGTCTATAAACTATACCCGGGCGAGTCAATTCATTCATCTACTCTCCAATCCAGGACCCGGACTCCCATCTGAATTATGGGTACCCAGTACCCCACGGGTGCCCCCGGAGCTTTCTCATAATATTTCATTGCAGCTATCCCGACCATCCCATACGCTCAGCTTTGGAGGAGCTCTTTGGTTCAGACGCTTTGGCAATCTGATAGAATATTCTAACTCAACAGATATCATTTACTCTATTATTATTGACAATGAATTGTACCAGGTCGAAGTTGATAACACGAACTGGGAAAACAGGGTCAGCACTGGCACGGGCCGTGCTTATGGCTTTGATCTGTGGACAGCATTCAGTATTGGAAAATTTGACGCAAAAACAAATTATACCATTGGTCGCTCAGAGAGACAATTTGAGAACATAGATGCCGGTGTTTACTTTCCTTCTAAATTCGATACTCCGCACTTGTTCTCTGCACAATTGCTTTATAATATATCTGAGAATAAATCACTTCTGTTTAACTGGCAATACACCACTGGAACAACCTATAGCCTTCTTGATACGGAGCAATTGACACCAGATGGTAGATCTGTACTGGTGCCTTCTTCAAGAAACAACTTCAGGTTGCCCGACTTCCATCATCTTGATATTCATTATCGAGTGTATAAAAGCCTGGAACAAGGAGAACTTAAAATAGATATAGGCATCTATAATATATATAACAGGTTAAATGCCTTTTATGAATATCTCTCCCAGGACACTGAGCAAGCAGCAGCAGAACTTGTAAAAATTTCAATATATCCCATATTGCCACAATTTAATTTGAGCTATAGCTGGTAAGGGCACACTAATTATTTGTAATCATTCAAAATAATGGCTAACTTTCTATCCTGATGAGACTTAGTTTCAACCTGATATGCTTTGCCCTAATCTTATGGTCATGTGAAGATCGTAGAAATTTTGATGTGGACAATTTTGAAAAAGAAGTTGTTCTTAACTCGATTATATCTACTGATTCAAGCTGGAATGTTCAACTAAGTTATACCAAGTCTATATTTGATCAAGAGGATTTCAGTATTATCGATGAAGCTGATGTGCGGGTGCTGAATCTTACCAATGGTCAATCATTTTATCTTGATAAAAAGCAAACGGGCTTGTACGCCAGGGAGCTCAATCCGGTAGAAGGGCATGAATATGCACTTTCCATTAATATCCCTGGATATGATGAGATACATGCCAGGACATATGTTCCAAGTGTTCTTGAAGTTGATGTGGTTTCCAATTTTATCAGGGATAATGATGGGAAAGAAAACATCGAAATAGACATAGAGATCACGGATAATCCCAATGAAGAAAATTACTATGTCTGGGAACTGCTTGAAGTAGACCTCAACCGATTCTCGGCCAATGCAAGCAGTTCATCTCCTGTATCAACTATTATCGAAGAAGAAGCTTCAGTAGACGCTCAGGATGATAGTGAGGATGTTCCCAATGATGGCAACCCTGATAGTGCAACGAATGCGTTATTAAGTCCGAATAATATCTTCAGCTTTCTGACTGAAGATGATTCCGATAACAGATATCAGAAGAAGGACTACAACAGCCTTTCTTTCCTTTCAGAATCAGATGTACGTGCAGGGAAAATTGCCAACAGGCTCATTTTAGATGGTAAGATATTAACGAATCATACTGATGAAGGAGAAGAAGCTAACAACAACCTTAAGAAAACACCATTATTTGAGCTTAAAGTTATGGCTGTTTCCTCTGACCTATATGAATACCTGAAATCCTATGAGTTATACAGAAACAATGTAATAAAGAATACCAGTATTTCCGATCCCGTTATCATCTACTCAAATATTGAAAATGGATTGGGGATATTTGGAGGCTACAATCTCAAAAGCTTTTATATATTTTAAACATCCATTGACTGAAAGAAGAAGCCCGGCTATACAGTCGGGCTTCTTTATTACACGGATTCTTATTTCCTGAATGAGCGTCTACAGATGGATTACTTCACCAAAAGCTGCTGCAGAAGCTTCCATTACAGCTTCACTCATTGTAGGGTGAGGATGGATGGCTTTTATAATTGCATGACCTGTTGTCTCCAGGTTCATTGCTGCGACTATTTCAGCAATCATTTCAGTTACATTACAGCCAATCATATGTGCTCCAAGCAACTCGCCGTATTTAGCGTCGTAGATGACTTTAACGAAGCCTTCTGATGCTCCAGCAGCTTTGGCCTTCCCAGAGGCTGAGAATGGGAATTTACCTACTTTAAGTTCAAATCCCGCCTCCTTAGCCATTTCCTCAGTCATTCCTACTGAAGCAACTTCAGGGCTGCAATACGTACACGATGGGATGATGTTGTAGTTGATTGGATGTACATGCATCCCGCTGATCTTCTCTACGCAGGTAATACCTTCTGCACTAGCAACGTGCGCCAGAGCTGGGGTGTCCAAAACATCACCAATGGCATAAATACCAGGCACATTAGTTTGGTAATAATCATCAACTTTTATGCGGCCCAGCTTGTCCGTTTGGATGCCTAGGGCTTCCAAGCCAATGTTTTCTGTATTCGGTGTTACTCCCGTAGCACTGAGTACTACATCACACTCTATAGTATCTTCCTTACCGGTCTTTCGATCCTTGACATTGACCTTGATCGTTTTTGCTTTGGTATCAACAGATTCAACGGCTGTGTTCCCCATTACTTTGACACCATTCTTCTTAAATACCTTTCCAAGCTCTTTGGAAACATCTTTATCTTCTCTAGGAAGTAAGCCGTTTTCCATGAATTCAACAACGGTCACTTTGCATCCAACTGAATTGTAGAAATATGCAAATTCAACGCCTATAGCACCGGCACCTATAACAACCATGCGCTTAGGCATTTTCTCCATAGTCATGGCTTTTCTGTAGCCGATTATCTTTTCGCCATCAATGGGTATGTTTGGAAGGGCTTTTGACCGGGCTCCCGTGGCTATGATAATATGATCTGCTGAATATTCTTTCTTACCACCGTCTTTATCCCTTACAACAAGTTTCTTTCCTCGCGCCAGTTTACCTTCTCCTTCAATAACAGTTATCTTATTCTTTTTCATAAGAAAGTTAACCCCTTTGCTCATGCCTTCTGCAACTGAACGACTTCTTTGAATCATTTTTCCAAAATCTGGAGTCGCTTTTGAAATACTGATACCATAATCCTCTGCATGGCTGATGTAGTTGAAAACCTGCGCAGACTTAAGCAATGCTTTTGTTGGAATACAACCCCAATTCAGGCATATGCCGCCTAAATTTTCTCTTTCAACAACGGCTACTTTCATACCTAGTTGTGATGCCCTAATCGCAGCAACATAACCACCTGGGCCACTTCCCAATACAATCAGATCAAAATTCATATTCTTTAAATTTTGCGCAAATATATGACAAATGATATTACTCGAAACCGAACGCACACTCCAAATAATAAGTTCAAGAAACCAAAACATAGATCAGAGACTATTGATTCGAAGAATCAGATCATATGCAAAAAAATGCGGGTCTAGGGAGATAGAATCGCTAAGATCACAGAGAACAAAAGAAACATAGCTACGTTAGGCTATCAGAAGCAATCAGCAGGCCGATATCTTGAAATTTTAGGTCCAAGAATTGATTATCTTCGTGTGCAAACAAATTTAAACCAAGATAGATGAAAGTGGCTATGTTTCCAGGCTCATTCGACCCCATTACACTGGGTCATTTAGATATAATACAGAGAGCTCTTCCCGTCTTCGATAAGTTATATATAGCTATAGGCCAGAATACGCAGAAGAAAACCCTTTTTGAAATAGACCAACGCCTGGAATGGCTAAGGTCTGTGTGCAAGGATGATAATAAGCTTGAAATTGGTCTCTATGAGGGATTAACGGTTAACTATGCTAAAGAGATAGGAGCAAAGTATTTGATAAGGGGCTTGAGAAATGCTTCCGACTTCGACTATGAAAAAACAATATCCCAGTTGAACAGCATCATAGGAGATGGCCTGGAAACAGTATTCTTTATTTCAAAACCGGAATACAGCCACATCAGCAGTACTATTGTCCGAGAAATTATAAAGGGCAGGGGTGATGTTAGCGCTTTTGTACCTAAGACTATTTACACTGATATCGAATCAAAATATTATACATAAAACTCTAATCAAATTTTCTATGTCAAACGCAATTTATAAAGTGCCCACAGCAAGCAATGAGCCGGTATATTCTTATGCCCCTGGATCAAATGAGCGTAAAGCTCTGAAGGAAGCAATACACACATTAAGATCCCGTGAAATGGATATACCCATGTATATAGGATTTGAAAAGGTATACACAGATAACAAAATAAGCCTGTCACCACCGCATGACTTGGCTCATAAACTGGGTCAATATTCTAAAGGCGATGCATCACATGTAAAAAAAGCTATTGATGCTGCCCTAGCAGCTAAAAAGGACTGGGAGACCATGGCCTGGGAAGACAGGGCCGCTATTTTTCTTAAAGCAGCTGATTTGATAAGTGGCCCACACAGGGCTGAATTCAATGCTGCTACCATGCTATGCCAATCCAAGAATGCATATCAATCAGAAATTGATTCTGTGTGCGAATTTGCAGACTTCCTGAGATTCAATGTTCAATACCTTACAGAAATATATGCCCAACAACCGAAGAGCTCTAAAGCCATTTGGAACAGAACGGAGTACAGACCTCTAGAAGGCTTTGTATTTGCCTTGACACCATTCAATTTTACGGCGATAGCGGGCAACCTTCCTGGCACGCCAGCTTTGATGGGCAACACTGTGGTATGGAAGCCAGCTGAATCACAAATTTATTCAGCCAATTTCATTATGAAGATTTTTGAAGAAGCAGGTCTGCCTCCTGGTGTTATCAACCTGGTATATGTTGACGGTCCAATAATAGGTGATCTTGTTTTTTCACATCCTGAATTCGCAGGCTTGCACTTTACAGGAAGTACGGGCGTATTCAAGCATATATGGAAAACCATAGGGAATAACCTAGATATATATAAAAGTTTCCCGCGCATCGTAGGAGAGACAGGCGGGAAAGATTTTGTCCTGGCTCATCCTTCAGCAGATGCAAAGCAAGTAGCTGTTGCATTGACACGTGGTGCCTTTGAGTTTCAAGGTCAAAAATGTTCCGCAGCTTCAAGAGCATATATTCCCAAATCATTATGGCCGGATGTCAGTGCAGCCATGAAGTCTCACCTTGAGGAGATCAAAATGGGGCCTGTGGAGGACTTTTCAAACTTTGTGAATGCGGTTATCGATGAGAAAGCCTTTGATAAAATAAGCAGCTATATTGACAGTGTTCGTGCCTCTGATGATGCAGAAATTTGGTATGGCGGGAAGTATGACAAATCAAAAGGTTATTTCATTGAACCTACTGTCGTCATTGCGAAAGATCCTAAGTACCGCACCATGTGCGAGGAGATATTTGGACCTGTTCTGACAGTCTATATATACGAAGATGACCAGTTTGACCAAATTACTGAGCTGGTAGACCAAACATCACCTTATTCTTTGACAGGTTCGTTGTTTGCTAGAGAAAGAACAGTAATCAGGAAAACATCTGACAAACTGAGGTATTCGGCTGGCAACTACTATATCAACGACAAACCCACTGGTGCTGTTGTGGGCCAACAGCCTTTTGGGGGTGCAAGAGCATCCGGTACTAACGATAAGGCTGGATCGGTTTTAAATCTCTACAGGTGGATTTCACCTCGAACTATAAAGGAGAATTTCACTCCTCCAACGGATTACAAGTATCCGTTTTTATCTGGAGAGTAATTAAAAGAATGGGGGAGGCCATTGTGGCCCCTCCATAATTTTTGACACGAAGTTCATAATCATTACAGGCTTTGTAAGAAGAATGAAAAGGATGCCATATAAAGCACCAAAGAGGTGTGCACTATGTCCTATGCCATCACCATACTGCCTTTTATCAGCCCAATGGGAATAGTAGATAAATCCAGCAGCAAAGATAATGGCAGGTACCGGAGGATAAAGGAACCAGCTCCATGGATCGAGCAAGCAATAAATAAGCACTAAGGCTGAGGTAGCTCCCGATGCTCCGACGGCAGAATAGGAAAAGGAATTCTTATATCTGAAGTGGGTGGGCATGTCAGCAACAACAATAGCAGAGCAATACATAAATATAAAGTAAACCGGCCCCATGCCTGAACCGTATAATGCCTTGAAAACACTTTCAATATGCATACCAAACATATACAGAACAAAAGCATTTATAAATAAATGAGTGGTATTTGCGTGCACAAAACCGCTGGCTAAAAGTCTATAGTATTCTTTTTTGTTGTGTTCAGACCAAGGGTGGTGTTTCAGTCTTTCTATAACATTCATATTCTTGAAACCTTGCAGGGAAATAAGTACCGTTAGTATAAGAATGGTCAGTGTAATTGACATATGATTCTAGTTTTATTGTTGAACACAGTTCTGCTGATATTATTCATTATGGTATGACTCGTTATTTAAGATTGTAAAGGCACGATACAATTGCTCAATAAAGACCAGACGTGCCAGGTGATGCGGTAAAGTCATTGGCGAAAGAGACAATCGCATATCAGCTTGCTTTTTGAATTCGGGATCAAATCCATAGGCCCCGCCAATCACAAAAACCAGCTTTGATGTATTCATTTGAAATTGTCCGATTTTCTTGCTTAAGGTAATGGAATCATACTGCTTGCCATTTTCATCGAGCAGAACCACAAGGCCTTTACCTTTAATCTTGGACTCGAAAAGTAAAGCTTCGGCTTTCAAAAGCTCTGAAACTGGTAATGAGGATGCATTCTTGACAGGAGGTATTTGTATGTTATCAAATTGACAATAATGTTTGAGTCTTTTCTCAAACTCTGATTCTGCATCAGAATACAGGTTCTTCTGTTTTTTTCCGATATGATAAATTTCGACTTTCATTTCTCCAATTTTCTCAACCAGCCTAAAATGGATTCATTCGAAATATAATAACCGCCTTTGTTCTTAACGAAAGAAAAATTAACACTGCTTATTTTACCTACGTTCTGTTGAATGCGTTCAATTTCGTTTTGGCTTAGTTCCCTGACAAGAGTAAGATGACCAAATCTGTTTTTATCATTCTTGCCAAAAACAAGGATGTCTCCAATCGGGGGTTTTGAGACAGAGCCATTCATATATTGCGCAAGATTTCTATCCTCATTGTGGTGACCATTGGACAATGAGCTATCGAAAAGCATATAGGCATGCCCATAAGAATCAGGCATGCGATGATTCTTTATCTGGTAATAATACCTTTTAACTAATTCAACACACTGATACTTAAGGCCTAGATTGTAACCTTCTCTGCTGAGGTTTCTTCCGAAAAAATTTGACATTCTGCCATTATCATATACAGTCATTGAATTATAGGAATCGATGATATCAGCGGAGGACCAGTCTTTCTTAACCGGAAAACAGACAGCGGGCCCACTGAAGTGTATTCCAAGGGTCAGAATACCGATTAACAAGCATGTATGAGAGCTTAGCATTGTTTGCACACTATAAAAGGGTCACTGCAAATATACATATGCGGATTACACGAAAAAATGAAGTTCCAATATTAAAGCGAAGTCTATCTTATTAATATAAAATAAAAGAGCTATACATTTTATAAATTTGTAATCCTGAAATAAAACTTGAAATGTTTGATACTTTAAGTGATAAGCTGGACTCGGCCTTTAAGAATTTAACTGGTGAGGGAAAACTCACAGAAATTAATATTGCACAGTCAATTAAAGAAATCCGTCGAGCTCTCGTAGCCGCCGATGTCAACTATAAAATAGCCAAGGAGTTCACCGATAGGGTTAAAGAACAGGCTATGGGCACACGAAATGTGCTCAAAGCGGTTAAGCCTGGAGAGCTTATGGTCAAGATCGTTATGGATGAAATGGTTGAGCTGATGGGTGGTCAGTCCGTTGGAATCAACCTCTCGGGAAGTCCGGCCGTGATTCTTATAGCAGGTCTGCAAGGTTCCGGAAAGACTACATTTACAGGCAAACTGGCTAAGCACCTCAAGGAAAAAAAGCGATTGAAGGTACTTGTAGCGGCCTGTGACGTGTACAGGCCAGCAGCAATCGATCAGCTGACCGTTCTGGCAAAGCAGGTTGATGTTGAAATTTATAAAGAGACAGAAAATAAGAATCCTATATCCATTGCAGGAAACGCGTTGGTTTATGCCAAGCAAAACAACTTTGGAGCCGTCATAATTGATACTGCAGGACGCCTTTCTGTAGATGAGGAAATGATGGACGAGATTGCAGCCATCAAAGATAAGATAACACCTTCAGAAACTCTTTTTGTTGTCGATTCAATGACAGGTCAGGATGCAGTCAATACTGCAGCAGTTTTCAATGAGCGCATTGATTATAATGGCGTTGTTTTAACAAAACTTGATGGCGATACGCGAGGTGGAGCTGCTTTATCGATCAAATATACAGTCGGCAAGCCAATAAAATTTGTCTCCACAGGTGAGAAGATGGATGCCCTGGATGTGTTTCATCCAGACAGGATGGCCCAGCGAATTTTGGGTATGGGAGATATAGTCTCCTTCGTTGAGAAAGCACAGGATCAATTTGATGAAAAGGAAGCACAGCGGCTTGAGAAGAAAATCAAGAAGAACAAATTTGACTTCAATGACTTCCTGGGACAGATGGCGCAGATACGAAAGATGGGAGACCTAAGGTCACTGATAGGAATGATTCCCGGTATGAGCAAGCTCAAAAACCTGGACATAGATGACAATGCCTTTGCGAAAGTCGAATCCATCATTCATTCCATGACACCGGAAGAGCGAACCAATCCAGATCTATTGAATATGAGTAGAAAAAGACGAATTGCGAAAGGATGTGGCCGAAATATCCATGAGATAAATATGTTTATCAAGCAATTCAATCAGATGCGTAAGATGATGCATATGATGTCAAAAGGAAAGGGAATGCAGCAACTAATGGGTAATTTTCCCAATATGCCTGGGATGAATTAATATTTCTTACTATTTTGTTAGTGAAATTTACCATTTGAATTGTTATAATTCTGAGACATGAAAAAACTTTACCTATTATTAACCCTTCTTTTAGGGGCTAATTTTCTATTTGCACAACTTCCGGACTGGTCAACTGCTCCTGATTTTTCACTTCCAGATCTTAATGACGATTATCATGAACTTTATGACTACCTAGATGAAGGGTATTCTGCAGTTCTGGACTTTTCAGCTACCTGGTGCGGTCCATGCTGGAACTATCATCAAACAGGCATATTGGAAGATATTTATGATGAGTATGGACCTGGAGGGGAAGACAAGGTCATGGTTTTTATGATTGAAGCTGACCCCGGCACAACGCCTCCATGCATTTATGGACCTTCCGGGTGTTCTGGTGGTTCAATAGGAGACTGGACTGCAGGTGTTACATATCCTATTCTAAACCCAGAAGCATCAGAGGCGGCAACAGTTAACACAGATTTTCAAATTAATTATTACCCCACCTTATATGGCGTATCACCAATTGGAGAAATTATTGAAATTGGTCAAGCCAGCTTTTCTGTTTGGGAAAGTTGGGTAGCGGAATCTTTTCAAATGCATAATACAAGCTGGACTACCAATGAAGAAGATTGTACGGAATCCTTCATAGACCTGCATCCTGTTGGTGGTCATGATGGCATTGACTACCAGTGGTCAAATGGTGCAACGACTGAAGACTTGTATGACATAGCACCTGGAGAATATACCGTCACTATGACCGATGGTCATGACTATGAAGTTGTGAAAGGTCCTATAGAAATTAAATACAACAATGGTGCAAATATTGTCCTTGATGAAATAGAACACATTGAATGCTTTGGTGAAGAAACGGGTATTATAGACATCCACATGGAAGGTGGATCCGATGATTTTGAATTCTACTGGTCAAATGGTTCTAACGATGAAGACCTTGAGGATGCTCCTGGTGGAACATACGAATTGCTTGTGATAGACCTTGACTCTGGTTGTGAATTTGAAATGGAATTTGAGATTGAGGAACCCGAGACTTTGGAATATGAATTGGAAATAGAGAATGCCCCATGTGGATCAGCTGAATTAGGTGCAGTGGAGTTTTTTGTGGATGGGGGTACCTGGCCAGTGACATTCTTCTTTGAAGATTTCGATACAAGAGATGATTATGTTGAATTACCTGCAGGAGATTATACCGTTACCATCATGGATTTTAACGGCTGTGAATTGGAAACCGAAAGCTTTACTATCGAATCCGTTGATGCACCACTTGCCTATGCGGGTTTTAGCGGTTTGCTGAATTGTGTCAATGACAGTATATCAATTTCAATAGACAGTTCATCCTCAGGACCTATGATCTCTTATGAATGGTATTCACCAGACAGTATCCTGATCGGACAGGATAGTCAATTGTATGTAATGACTGAAGGTATGTATACACTCAATGTGATAAACCTTTCATCTGGATGTACTAGTGTGGATTCGGTGTTTGTTATGTCCGATTACAGCAGTCCTGAATTGGAAGCAGATGTTATTCAGTCATGGCATTGCTCGGATCACATAGCCATATTGGGTGGTTTTGTAAATGTTGCAGACAGCTTAGTGACATACAGTTGGTCTACCTTGGGAGGTGAAATATCATCTGACCCTCATGCGGCAGAAATTGAAGTAAGTGCTTTTGGTTTGTATCAGCTGGAAGTTACCCATATAGCAAGTGGCTGTGTAGAAACAGGAGAACTCATGATTCAAGAGCCTGAGTTGCCAGAGATTACATATGAGGGAGAGCTGGAATTTTGTGAAGAAAGTACTACTGAAATTTGCTTTGACTTCGATAGCAATTTCAGGGTTGACTATGAATTTAATGGTGAACCTATTTCCACTATTGGAAACCAGACATGCATCATATTTTCCGAGGCTGGCGATTTAATTGTCACTGTTGTAGATCAATTAACTGATTGCAGCTCATCAGAATCCTTTGTGCTGGAACAATTCGAAGTTCCTGAGTTGCAGGTATTGGGAGAATCAAGTTTTTGCGAAGGAAGTCAAACCCAGTTATGTATCCAGACTGACTCTGAAAATATCAGCTGGTATCGTGAAGGTGATCTGATTTCTTCTCAAGAGTGTATTACTGTCAATGATGCTTCAAGTTATACAGCTACTGTTCAATCTGAACAGGGATCTTGTATAGCCAGTGTTGAGACCCAAACAGAAATCATCCAGGCACCGGATGCTATTATTATAGGTGATGCTGGATTCTGTGCTGGCGATATAGCTGAATTATGTCAAACCGATACAAACCTAAGTTCTGACTGGTTATTGAATGGCGTCTCATTAGCTGTTGACGCCTCTTGCGTAAATGTTAATACTTCAGGGGAATTGCAACTTATTGTAACAAACCCTATGAACGATTGTCAAGCCAGCAGCATTATCAATATTACTGAATATGCCACGCCCTCAATCGAATCGTTAATGGCCGATGGCGAACTGGGATGTGATAATGCAGCAGTAGTAATAAGTATGGAATCACAACAAAGTACTTATGATATTGAATGGTATGATCCTGATGGTGAATTGATAGCACAGAATCAAACTCAAATTGAAGTAAATACCCCGGGCGTTTACACGGTAAAACTGATCAGTGAAAATGAATGCAGCACAGAGGAAAGCATAGAACTGACCTCATCCGATGACGACTTACCAATAGCTGACTTTGATTTTGAACCACAGGGCTTACTCGTTCAGTTTGAAAACAAATCATCCGATAATGTAGACTTATATCTATGGGAATTTGGCGATGGCACTCGTTCATCAGAAGAGAATCCAATCCATGAATACATGAGTCCGGGAATTTATGATGTTGTGCTTACCAGTACTAACAGTTGTGGTGAATCAAGAAGCACACAGGAAGTACATGCTTATTCTCAGATGCAAATCAGCATAATTACCAGTAATGTAAGCTGTAATGGGGGAGAAGACGGACGTATAAAAGTCAATGTATTCGGCGGTGTCCCGGATTATACATTTAACTGGGAATTGAATGGTAACAGTATTTCCGGCGATCCTGAAATCAATATGTTGGCAGCAGGGACGTATCGGCTTCAGCTGACGGACCTTGTAGGGCAAGAAATTATCGAAGAAATTACAATTAACGAACCGGAAGCCCTGGAGATTGAATCCAGCATTACGCCAAGTCGCTCTGGCGAAAGTGAAGGAGCCATAATCATTAATGTTTCAGGTGGAAACGGAGATTACAGCTATAACTGGAACAATGGAAGCAATTCCCAGAATCTTGAAAATATTACCCAGGGTTTATATACAGTGACAGTTACTGATTCGAAACAATGCACTATTATCAAAGAATTCGAAGTGCTTGGCACAACTTCGTTGGACGAAATAACAGGCTTGAACTTTTTCAGATATGGGCCTAATCCTATTGAGTCACAACTTGCACTCAAGCTGGAATTTAACTCAAAGACAAGATTTACATTGGAGTTGTATGATATCAATGGCCGTCTATTGAATAAAGTACGAAATGAAGCAACGGAGTGGGGCGATGTCTGGATGCTGGATCGATATGAAACGGGGTTATATTTCCTGGTATTAACAGCTGATCAGAAGCAGGCAAGCTTTAAGCTCGTAAAACACTAACAATAAAAAGAATAACATAATACAAAGATGAGCCGGCAATATACTATTGACCGGCTCTTTTTATTACTATTGTTCTTCATTCAGCTTTTCCTGTATTTCTTTCAGCTTAAGCATGCATTCAATAGGCGTCATCGCACTCAAGTCAAGTTTTTCAATTTCACCTTTAATCTGAAGCCATAATTTATTGCTGTCGTCGAACAACTGCATTTGCAGGGCACTGGATGCCTGAACCGAATTAATATCTTCTCGTATGCGCCCTTTGTCATTAATGCTTTTGCTTTCCAATTGCTCCAGTAGCATTTTTGCTTTCACAACAATCTCATTAGGCATTCCTGCCATTTGTGCCACATGGATTCCAAAACTGCTTGCGCAAGTTCCAGGCACAAGCTTTCGAAGAAAGATCACTTTCTCGGCAATTTCCTTGGTAGACACATTGAAGTTTTTGATACGTTCGAAATTGTCTTCCAACTCGCTTAATTCATGATAGTGCGTTGCAAAAAGTGTTTTAGGATGCTCCGATGGACCACTATGTAAAAACTCAGCAATAGCCCAGGCGATGGATATGCCATCATAGGTACTGGTACCTCTTCCTATCTCATCAAGAATAATCAGACTTCGCTTTGACAAATTATTCAGGATACTTGCCGTCTCGTTCATTTCAACCATAAAAGTTGATTCACCGCTTGATATATTGTCTGAAGCACCTACACGTGTAAATATTTTATCAACGATACCTAATCGAACGGCTTTAGCCGGTACATAGGAACCTATATGTGCCATAAGACATATAAGTGCTGTTTGTCTAAGCACGGCAGACTTACCAGACATATTAGGTCCGGTAATCAAAATTATCTGCTGATTATCGAGATCTAGTTCGAGATCGTTGGGAACGTAAGGATGCTCAGCCGGCAATTGCCTCTCAATGACAGGATGACGGCCATCTTTGATACTTATACTGTAAGAATCATTTATTTCCGGTTTCACATAATCATACTGGATCGCAGAAATGGCAAAAGAGTTATAACAGTCTATCTCTCCAAGAATTTGAGCATTGGATAAAAGACTGGCTATATAACTGTCTGCAAAGTCCGTAAGTTCCTTGTAAAGCACTTCTTCCATCTCTATAATGCGCTCTTCAGCTTGAAGTATTTTGGTCTCTATGGTCTTTAACTCATCGTTAATGTATCGCTCGGATGCCTTTAGGGTTTGCTTACGCACCCAGTCATCAGGAATAAGGTCCTGGTTTTTGTATTTATTGGTTACTTCAAAGTAATAGCCAAATACATTATTGAAGCCTACTTTCAGGCCGGATATCCCCGTACGTTCTGCTTCCTTTTTCTGTAGATCCAACAATATCTCTTTTGAATTTCTGGACACAGACCTCCAGTCATCCAACTCTTCGTTCCACCCATCTTTAATAATGCCTGGTTTATTAAGACCCATTGGAGCATCAGGAGAAACAGTATTGTCAATCCGTTCCTTTAATGCTGCACAATCGTCAAGTCTGTCAACTATCTCGTTAAGTTGTGATTGCTCATGATCTTGTATCAGCGCTTTCAACTGGGCTACTTTTTCCAAAGAAATGCTTATATGCAAAAGCTCCCTGGGATTGATCTTTCTGGGCGGTATTTTAGAGGCAAGACGTTCAAGATCGCCGACTGATTTCAAAATTTGTCCCAAATCATCCCTGAATACAGTATTATCAATTAGTTCAGCAACGCAATCCTGACGAGTCCTAATTTCCTCAATAGTCTTCAGCGGTAACACAACCCATCGACTCAACAACCTGGCGCCCATTGGACTGACCGTTTGATCCAAAACATCTAAAAGCGACTTACCGGATTCATGATTGCTTCTGAGGAGTTCTAGATTACGGACTGTAAACTTGTCCAGCCACATATAGCGGTCGGACTCAAGTCTGACAATCTTATGGATATGTGATATTTGCTTTTGTTCTATGCTGGACAGGTACTGCATAATTGTTCCCGCAGCTATTTGTCCCAGTTGGTTGGATTCTATACCAAATCCTTTGAGAGAGTGCATTTTGAAGTGCTTTAACAGGAGCTCCCTGTTATAATCGTATTCAAAAAACCATTCATCAAGACCCTGTCTATAAATCGCCAGTCCAAACGCACGGTTAATCTCGGATTTTTGAGCTTTGGAATAAAGGAGTTCATTGGGATTGAAACTTTGAACCAGCTTTTGACAGGAAATCATAGAGCCTTCGTGCACAAAAAACTCCCCGGTAGAGATATCAAGGAATGCGAGTCCTGCCATAGATCCTTTTAATATAACAGAGCACAAGAAATTGTTAAGAGATGCGTCTAGCAAACTGTCATTCGTCGTCACACCGGGGGTGACAACCTCAGTGACATCACGCTTGACAATCTTTTTTTCCTTTGAGGGTTTTTCCAACTGCTCACAAACGGCCACCCGGTAGCCTGCCTTGACTAACTTCGGGAGATACAATTCAACAGAATGGTGCGGGAATCCGGCCAATTCTATATCTGAGCCGCCATTATTTCTGCTTGTCAATACAATCCCAAGAATTTGAGAAGCCTTGACCGCATCTTCTCCGAAGGTTTCATAAAAGTCGCCAACGCGAAACAAAAGAATCGCATCGGGATGCTTACGTTTAACCTCGAAGTATTGCTTCATCAAGGGCGTAAGCTTGGCTTTCGGTGCTGTATTTTTGGTCACTGTCCCCAAAGTCTATCGTTCACAGGTTTAAAATTTACTAAGTTATATTAAATATAGTGAGCATGTGATGTTTTACTTCCTTTTCTTGAGCAGAGCTATTGTTCTTTTAAATAATAATATCATATATTTGCGGCGTTAAATCCTGAAGCTCGGTGAGCGAGGTAATCAGGGATGGATTAACCATAGAAATTTTAACCAATGCCAGTAAAAATTAGATTAGCACGTCGTGGCCGTAAGAAAAGGCCTTATTACCATGTGGTTGTAGCCGATGCAAGAGCTCCCAGAGATGGTAAGTACATCGAACAGATTGGGTCATACAACCCGATGACCGTTCCAGCATCCATTGAATTAGACAGAGACAAAGCCTATGATTGGCTTATGAAAGGAGCACAGCCCACTGATACTGCGCGTGCTATCCTCAAATTCAAGGGCGTTTACTACAAAAGACACCTTATGAGAGGGGTTGCTAAAGGTGCATTCTCAGAGGAAAAAGCCAATGAAATGCTAGAGGCCTGGATTGCTGACAAAGAAGCAAAAGTAGCAGGCAGAAAAGAAGAAACAATACGTCAGAAAGAAGAATTCTGGAAGATGGTTTCTGGCGAGATTAAGCCTGTTCAAAAGGGAGCTGACAAGGAAGCCGGTGAAGCATTCCGTGAGTCAGGTGAAGAAGAGGCACCCGCCGCTGAAGCAGATCAGGAAGCTGCACCACAAGCAGAGGCAGCAGGTGAAGAAGCGCCAGCAGCAGAGGATGTTGCTGTAGAGGAAACGCCAGCAGAGGAACCTGCAGCGGAAGAGGAGACAAAGGAAGAAGTAAGTGAGGAGCCTGCTGCTGAAGCCCAAGAGGAAGAAGCACCAGCAGCAGAGGATGTTGCTGTTGAGGAAACGCCAGCAGAGGAACCTGCAGCGGAAGAGAAGACAAAGGAAGAAGTAAGTGAGGAGCCTGCTGCTGAAGCCCAAGAGGAAGAAGCACCAGCTTCTGAAGAAACAACTCCTGCCGCAGAAGAACCTGCAGAGGAAGAGGAGACAAAGGAAGAAGAGTAGTATATATAGATGATTGAGAAACTCAATTATCGCTATATTTATACAGATATTTAGTCAGAACAGAAATTTTAGGAACCTAGTAAAGCTTGATGTTTTACTAGGTTTCGATTTATAATAATCAAGCTGTTATATCATGATAGAGTTAGATAAAAAATATAAAACCGCACTGGATAATGTAAAATCCAGCATTCAGCTTTCTGAGGAATTAAAGAATTACCTTGACGAAGAAGGCACTGAAGAATACAAAGAACTGGTCTCTAAATTTGAGAACTCAATCCATGAAATATATGAACAGGTAGCCGCAGATAATCCTCTGCAGCTTCTTTCACTCGAGAAATACCTGTTGGATGAACAGTTTGAAGGACTCTACTTGCCAAAGGTTTTAGGTTATTCTGTACTTAGAGGCCGCGTAAATGAAAATGTAAAGTATTACAGACCCCAGGAACACTTTGCTGAAGTACTTGAATTCATAATTAACTCATCCAATTTTGAACAGATAAAACAAAGAGTTGGTCAAAGCATCCAAGTAGGCTTTGCTTTAAGCAGCGATATCTGGATTACTAATACCATTGACAAGGTGACTAATAAAAGAGTAAAATCTTTTTTAAGCAGTCAAAAGATGCACAGGTATCTGGACCCTAAGATCAGAAATTCAGCTCTCGTTAAATACAGAAAGCAGTTTCAGAGTTTGAATTTTCAAACAGCTGTGTTTCCGTCAGATTTACACGAATTCCAGTTGGAAGCTGAATCGATTAAGGATTTTTTGATTTACAGAGCAAAATCAGATTACGACAACAGCAATATTCTTCCAGCCATTAACGAGCTTCTTTCGAATGCAAAGTTGAGAGAAAGCATTGATATGTATGAGATATGTATCATCCTTGGATTATACTATAATCTGGATGAGAAAGGCGCTAAGCTTCTCGGAGAGGATTCAACAAAGGTTAGAGAAAAACTGGACCAATCAGGTGCGCATTTCATGAGCTTTTTAAATGCCCATAGCGACAAGGTTAACGGCATAAGCCAGGATGCTGAAAGAAGCCTTGCTTCTTATATAGACAGAGGCGTCAGCGACATTTTAACGAATTATTTCAGTGTTCTTGATAAGGTCAACAGCTTGGGTTACGTACATGAAGATGCTCTTGCCGCTGTCAGGGAGTATTATTATAAGAATGAAGGGCTTTCAATAGAAAATGAAGCTATCAGAAAGTCGATTTTATCAAAACTCAGACAGTTTTTGCAGAATCTTCAGCCTGACGATTACAATGAATACTTTGAAATAAATAAGACTTTTACTGCCTATATGGACATCTTTAGCAATCAGAAGTTCAACCAGGACCTCAAAGATCTTTGCCTAAAGTATGTCAAGCGATGTCTGAAACAATTTACTGACAAGAGAGGTAAGGAATATCAGGATATTAAGAAGTTTATCAAGGCCAGCTTCGTGGATTATGGTTTTATGACCGAAAAAGAGGTCAACGAAATATTCAAAACAAGGAGAAAACCACGCAGCTAGTCGAAAAAATCATGTATTCTTAGGCTAAAAGCCGCATCTTAATATCAAAATTAGGAAAGTGGTTTTTGAATTTATTTCCGGTATCAGAGCCTACCTCAAAGGTGCCAAGTACTATTTTAAAGGATTTACTGTTGCATACGTCCTGGTTTCGGGGGTGCTAAGCCTTATCGTTTTTCTTGGATTGGTTTGGTTGGCATATTCCTATGGTGATGATGCCGGCTTCGCATTTGCACAAGGTATACTAAGCGATAGCGAGGAAGCGGGATTGCTGTCGACAATACTGTCGTGGATGACCCGTATCCTTCTATGGATTGTAATCATATTTGTTTTCAGATATATCATCCTCATTATAACAGCTCCTATAATGGGTATACTTTCAGAAAAGGTAGAACAAGGTGAAACCGAACTTGACATTGATCAAAGTCTAAGCATTTGGAAACAGTTCTATCTGATAGGTCGTGGCACGCGTATAGCCATATCCAATCTTGGGAGAGAATTGAGTATAACGATTGTGCTTCTTCTGATAAGCCTTATCCCCGGCGCTGTAATCGTTACGACGCCTCTCATATTTGTTGTGCAGGCATATTATGCCGGATTTGGCAATCTCGATTTCTTCATGGAACGGCGATTTGATACAAGAGATTCAAGAAAATTCGTCTCAAAACATAAAGGAGTTGCTATTGCCAACGGAAGTGTATTTCTCCTGTTGCTTGTTATACCCCTGGCAGGACCATTCATTGCGCCAAGTTTTGCAAGTATAGCTGCTACAATTTCAGGTCTTGAGCTACTCGAAAAAGACTATACGTTTTAAAACTCGGAATGTATCGGACTCAAAGGATAATACATAGATCCCTGATCTCAGATTGAGCTGCCGTAAATCCAGTTTTGATTCTTTGAGCTGTGAAAGTTTCATTTTTATGATGCTTTTGCCATCCTTTCCATATAAAATCAAATTTGCATCTTTCATAGAATTCGGAAGCTTGTTCCACTCAACAAAATGAGCAGTGGGATTTGGAAAGATTTCAAGCATCTCTGAGACTGACTCCGAAGTACTGCTTACAAAGTCAATAATTATAAGACTGTCAATGGAACAGCCGTTGGCATCACGAATACTGAGAAGGTATTCTCCCTGTTCAAGGTTTTGTGCTAATGAATCCAGAAACAAGCCCTTATCATCGGGACTCCATTCGTAGGAGTAGGGTAGTAATCCACCTGTTACATGTGCCGTTATCTGCCCTCCCAATGCTTCGTCGGCATCTCGCACATCCAATTCAAGGTTTAATGCTGTCGGACTTGTAATGACGAAAGTTTCAGTTTCAATAATACAATTATTGGCATCGGAAACAGTGGCAAAATATTCTCCATTAGGAAGCATAGGTATTGTGCTCCCGATATGCCCGTTATTCCATTGGACTTCGATTGGCTCAGTACCTCCAAATGCAAGTATATCAACTGAGCCTTCATAGAAGCCAAAACAAGGATTGTTGGAAATTGAAATACTCCGGTATTCAAGTAGGTCAGGATCTGTAATTGTAATAGAGTCACTGATTCCTACACAGCCTTCAGCGTCCGTAATCGTTAAATTATAGATGCCGGAAGAAAGAGCTGGCAAGGTATCGGACCTCATATTCTTAACTAATTTCTTACCTGAACTCCAGTTAAAGTCAAGGGGCATTATTCCATTATTGCTTACTGCAATCAGGGAGGCATCATCAAAACCAAAGCAGCTTGGGATGCCTTCAAGTATTATACTTACATTCACCTGTTCATTTTCGACAATGACAGGGATGCCTTCAATTTTCGACTTACATCCCAGGAAGTCAGAAACCGTAAGAGCGTAAATACCTGCTTCCAGCATTTCAATTTTATCAAGTCCTGGCTTGATTTCAGAAAGATGACTCCAATTATATCTATAAGGTGGAACACCTCCAGATATCTCGAGGTCTATTGAGCCTCCACTACTGTCTTGGCATCGGATATTCTCTATGCTAATAATATTGATGTCTAAGACATCATTTTCTGAGACTAAAAGGTTTTCCAAAACAGCTGTACACGCATTTGCATCCGTTAATGTAAGATTATAGAGTCCGGCAGGAACAGAGATCAAATCTTTAGCATTTGTCCCATCAGACCAACTGAAATCATAGGGCTCGACACCACCAGAAACTTCAATTTGAATTGAACCATTTTCAGCTCCTGCGCATGAAATATTTTCTATTTGAACAACGGATACATTTATTTCTTCAGCTTGATTCAGAATAATAGTTTCGATGACTTCCTGACAATTGTTAGCATCGATGATACTTACACTGTAGACACCGGCAGGCGCATTACTCAAAAGATTCCCACTTGTACCATTACTCCAATTATAAGTATATGGCCCCTGCCCACCAAAAGCAGCAACTTGTGCTATTCCAGTTGTTTCACCAAAGCAATCCAAATCTCGTTTCAATATAACATCTGCATTGATGTTGGATTGTGCGGTCAGCTCTATACTGTCCGTAACAAGCAAGCAAGAATTGAAGTCACTGATACTTGCTTGATAAAAACCTGCGTTTAAGGATTCAAGGCGTTCACCAGTCTTTCCATTGCTCCAGGAAACTATATATTCTTCAGAACCTCCACTTATAAAAAGTTCTATTGATGCATCTGAAGCACCTCTGCATGATTCTGGAGTCACACTGACAGAATAGCTTAGAACCTGTGGGCCGCTTATACTAATTTCTTCCGTAACAACTTGACAGCCCTGTGCATCTGTTATAGTACAAACATATATTCCATCAGATAATCCATTAGAATTACCTGAAGTAGATCCCGTATTCCATAAGTATGTAAATGGCTCATTATCTCCATCTGCAACAAGCTCTATTGAAGCATCATTGGCTCCTATACAACTTGGCACTGTAACAGCACTTATAAAATAGCCTAATTCCACCGAAGCTAAGTCGTCACCCATTCCATTACAGTTATCATCTATAAAGTTGCATGGTATTTCTGGAGATGATGGATTAACCAAAGGATTGTTATCGTCACAATCGCCATTTAAAGAACTGAAGAAAGGAGGGATTGAAGTTGAACAAAAGTATTGAGGGTTCCCAGAACCATAACCATCCTGATCTAAGTCCGGAAAATATTTACTTAAGGGTACAGAATCCAGAGCTATCAATTTGATATGATCAAGAGCCATATCTGCCCGTTGAGATCCAGCATATCGCATAGCCAAAAAACGCATTTCAAAATGATCTGGAATTGGAGGCAAATCCAATTGTACGTATTGCCATTCCACGGAACGGAGTGATGGTGCAGTCCAGAAAGTAAACCAGGTGCCTGCCCCAATATTCAGTTGTAATTGCAATTGAGCACTGGAATCTACATTCATGTTATAATAAAAAGAAAGATGACACGAACTATCATCAATTATCTTGAGACATGGACTCATTAGAATGCCCATGGTATCCTGAGTTTGTATACATTCCAATGAGGCTTCTGTATAAATGTATTTTCCCAATTCAGCGATATCTCCTGCCGGTCCGGTAAGAGCAGTAGGAGTTTCGCCTGTTGATACTTTCCAGCTTGAAAGTTTTATATCATTTTTATTCTGCCATATTGGGCCGGTAAAGCATGTATCCCGACATGATAAATTGCATAAATTCAATGCATCAAAGCTTTCGGACAGAATACTGTTAGCACAGGCGGTTGTAAATTCCTGTGTGCAAATCAATTCAGATTCCAAACCACTCATGCAAACAGAACTGACATCGAGAATATACTCTGTTGATGGCTCCAAACCGGTTATAATAAATTCCTTTCGGAAACATTCTTCATATTCTACCACACTTAGGGCAGGGGGATCCACTTTTCTTCTGTAAAGAAACTTTATACGATCACAATTATTACTTTCTATCCAATCCAGTTTTACAGTAGTAGCTTCAATATCACGTATATGAAAATCTTTAGGCCGGGTACAACTCACTTCACCAAATTCAAGCTCTACATGGCGCAATGCTCCCACATCAGATTCTGCTGCATCGCATATCACTAAGCTCCATGTACCATTTACTGGTTCCCCTGCAAACAGCTCCTGAAAATTCTCAAGCGGAATAAATTCACCTGTAAGATCACCTGTCGGATTTTGCAGTTTTGAACACGAAAAAGGATTAAAAACGAGACTGTTTTCACAATTTGGGGATAGGGGATCACCCAGATTACTCTTGCCATTGCCGGATTGCTGAAATAATCTACATAGAGAGCCGGATGGAGACTGCAGGCTAATTTGAAGATCCGGAGGCCAGCTATGCTCTACAATAATACTGACACTCTTGAATTCAACATCATCACCTATATACAAATCGTTAAAAGCATCAACCAGAATATTAAAGTGTTCTCCCTGCGGACAATTATTATCTCCCAGAGTTAAATTTAAACCACATTCACCATTGTTGCGTATTGCGGTAGAAAAAAAATAGGGCCCATTCCAGGCACTGTATATTTGATTAGGGCATTGTGCCCTAAGATAAAGTTCATAGGAACTTCCGGGGCTCAAGCCATCAAGAGTATAACGGGTAGTCGTTAAGCCCGCAACATTGGCTATAAAACTTCTGGTAAAGCCTCGTTCGCCAAATTCGATTTCCCAGGTATCAACCTGGGTATTTGTATCATCCCATTCAAGTTGTACAGAAACATCAGTAATGGAACTGATGCTATTTAGTATAGGAATTTGGCAGTTCTGTGAGAATAAAACTACAGGTAATAATGCATAGCTAAAAAAGAACAAAGCTTTTGTCAAAGCGGATAGTGGGATCCCATACTCTGCCCTTAAATTCATAATGAACTAAGTTAGTTTAAAAAAAATCAAGTCCTTGTAACCCCAGAGACTTATTGCAATTATTTTACAACTACATTAATCATTCTTCCCGGTACGACAATCGTCTTTAGAATAGTCTTACCCTCTACCCACTTAGTCAATTCTTCCAGAGTCAAAACTTCCTTTTCCAGATCTGCTTTACTCATAGAATTAGGGAATGACTTTAAAAACCTCTTCTTACCATTTACGCAAACCGGATATTCGATTTCATCCTCTACGAGATAAGATGCCTCAAAATGCGGATAGGAAGCAATGTGCACGGAACTGTCATTGTCAAGTTTTTTCCACAACTCCTCCGATACGAATGGGGCAAAAGGGGCTATTAGTCTGACCAATGGTTCCAGGACAGCCTTTTTATTGCAATTCAATTTGCGTAATTCATTGACACAAATCATCATAGCACTGATAGCCGTATTGAATGAGAAGTTGCCGATATCATCTCTTACCTTCTTTATGCATTGATGTAAAACTTTCAGCTCTGCTTTAGCAGCTGCATCCTCACTAAGCATAAATTTCTCTTCATCATGATAGAGTCCCCAAAATTTTCGAATGAATTTGGAAACCCCTTCAATTCCTTGGGTATCCCATGGTTTGGATTGTTCAATAGGGCCCAAGAACATTTCATATAGCCTGAATGTATCAGCACCATACTCTGCAACCACATCATCCGGATTGACAACATTATAATACCTCTTGGACATCTTGCCAACCTCTGAAAATGTTTTTAGAGTGACTTCCGAAGCTTTGCCATTCATGAAGTCAGATGCCTCAAACTTTCCTTGTTGTGTTACGAACCGTGCTGACTTGTAATCGGGTCTCCACTCAAGAAATGATTTGATGCCTTTTTCATCAAGATAAGAATCATTGGAGCCATATTGGCTGACAAAGTCGATGTGTACCGGTATCCTTGCGTATTCACCTTCCTTGTTTTCCATCAAATTTGCACAATAGAATACATTGCTGTCATCGGAATCCTTAACGAGAGCTACAAATTCAATAACGCCCTGAATCATACCCTGGTTGATCAATTTCTTAAAGGGTTCTTCTGTTTTCAGATAACCAAGATCTTTCAAGAATTTGTGCCAGAACCTGGAATATAATAAGTGTGATACGGCATGTTCTGCGCCACCTACATATAGGTCAACGTTTTGCCAATAGTCGAGAGCCTGTTCAGAGGCAAATGCTTCATCGTTGCCGGGGTCCATGTATCTCAGGTAATACCAGGATGAACCAGCTACTGCAGGCATAGTATCTGTTTCTCTTGTTTTGTCACCTTCATTTACCCATTCATTCACTCTTGAAAGAGGAGATTGTCCATCCTTTGTGGGTTTGAAATCTTCAACTTCTGGCAGTTTGACGGGAAGTTCATCCACTGTGCAAACACTGGGTACGCCTTCTGAATCAAATAATATGGGAAACGGCTCTCCCCAATATCTTTGGCGACTGAAATTGGCATCCCGCATTCTATAATTGACCCGAACTTTACCCAAATGAGAAGATTCGATCTTTGCATTTATTGTGTCTATTGCATCAAGTACTTCGAGCCCATTAAGGAAGTCTGAATTTATCAGCTTACCAACTTTATCCTGCCTTTGAGCATCGGGATACGCAGATTTATCAATGATTTCTATTACTGGCAATTCAAATTTAGTGGCAAAGGCATAATCTCTGTCATCATCAGAGGGAACAGCCATTATGGCTCCGGTCCCATAGTCCATCAATACGTAATCAGCAATCCAAACAGGTACTTTCTGACCATTAAAGGGATGGAAAGCATATGCACCAGTGAACTGACCTGAAACTTCTTTTACGTCAGAAAGCCTGTCTCTTTCGGACCTGGAACGGGAGTAGCTCACATAATCATCCACTTTTAGTTTCATACAATCGGTCGTGATCTTTTCAACAAGTGGATGCTCAGGAGCTAAAACCATAAAACTTACACCAAAAATCGTATCCGGCCGGGTAGTGAAAATTTCAATTTTTTCATCATGACCATCAATATCAAAGTAAACAGTAGCTCCCGTTGATTTACCGATCCAGTTAGTCTGCATAGCGATCAGTGACTGGGGCCAATCCACCTGTTCTAATCCTGCGAGCAGTCTTTCTGCATAGGCCGTTATCCGCAAATACCACTGTGTCATTGCCCTCCTCTCTACAGGATATCCACCACGCTCAGAAAGGCCGTCTTTAATCTGATCGTTAGCCAGCACTGTGCCGAGGCCTTCACACCAGTTTACATATCCAATGCGGCGATACGCCAGGCGATATGAGCTGAGTATATCACTTTTTTGCACGGCACTCTTAGCGTTCCACTCATCGGCACTGAAATCTTCAGCATCGGAACTGAAGGCATTCACAGCTTTAGAACCACCGCCTGAAAATTTGTCGGTAAGTTCCTTTATCGGTAAAGCTTTGTCCTGATCAAGGTCGTAATAATGTTCAAACAAAAGGCTGAAAATCCATTGCGTCCATTTATAGTATTTTGGCTCACAGGTTATGACTTCGCGACTCCAGTCAAAGCAGAAACCTATATTTGACAGCTGTTCCTTGTACCGAGATATATTTTCGCGTGTAGATACGGCAGGGTGTACACCTGTAGCAATGGCATATTCTTCTGCAGGTAAACCAAAAGCATCAAAGCCCATAGGGTGAAGAACATTAAAACCAGTCATGCGCTTATATCGGCTGAATATATCAGATGCTATATATCCAAGAGGATGTCCTACATGCAGCCCTGCGCCAGAGGGATAAGGAAACATATCCAAGACATAATATTTGGGCCTATCAGACGTGTTTTCAACTTTATACAGTAAATCGGCTGACCATTTTTTCTTCCAATACTTCTCTATTTCCTGAAAATCGAACACCATAGACTATAATTTACTCGCTTTAATGATTTAAGCTGCGAATATAAAAATAGCTATTTATTTAACGCTTTGATTTATAGTATTGATAAGCCTTAAAGGGTAATCGGTTATGATTCCGTCGACAGATAATTCAATCATTTTAGACATATCTTCTATCCGATTAACCGTCCAGGGGATCAACTTCATCTTGTGATCGGTACAGTAATCCCGCATCTTTTGATTTACAAGGCCATAATAGGGACTGTATATTTCTGGAGTAAAACCCAATTTATCAATATTTGCCTCGATGCCATCCCGATTTTGTATAAGGTATACCAGGGAAACATGAGGGTAATTACTACGGATGTACTTTAATGTTCTCGTATCGAAACTCTGCACACTTGTCCGAGATAGTATACCAAGACCTTCCAGTTCCTTGATGAGAAGGTCTGAATATTCACCAACCTCTGGATGGTAGATAAGGTCTCCTTCCGGTCGGCTTTTAATTTCGATATTATACAAATGTTTCTTTGAAAGCTTTTCTGCTGCTTGTACCACTTCTCTAAGGCTTGGCTTATAAACGCTCATTTTCTCCTGCTCTTTGAACCTGTGGTTTACTTTACTGCCGCAATCATACGTCTTAACTTCTTCATAGCTCAATTGATATATATTGTGGCTTTCAGCTTCTTCTTTGGAGATTTCACTGCCATCAGGTTGAAGACATATTTCAGAAGACATAAAAGCTTCGTGAGACACAACGACCTGTTTGTCCCTGGAAATGACGACATCCATCTCTAAGCTTGTCACACCGACTTCCAGTGCATATATGAAAGCAGGTATGCTGTTTTCTGGCAAGACTCCTCTGGCACCGCGGTGTCCTTGGACGTCGATACCATGAATAAGTTGTGGTTTATTTGATTTCATTATGACACATGAACTTATGAATAGTGCTAAAGTATATAAGCTAATCAGAATTGTAATCTTATTCATCAAAAAGGCTTTTAGGCATTGGATTTTTTATGTCAATGCATCCCAAAATCATTCTGTTAAACTCTTGCAGCACGTTTACTTTATCGAATTTTTATAAAATCAATGCCAGGCAAATAAAAAAAGGAGCATTGAGAAATATATTAAGATAAGAGTTTATATGTTTGTAGCTATTATGTCTGGTATTTACATCCATAGAGCCTCCAATAAATACATTATACTTTCATTATCTCTATTGCTCTATACCCTGTACTTTTTCTTTTCTATACTATTCAAGGCCATTCCAGCAAGTAATTCAGATTTCAGGAATCAGTCAAGCAGCTATGTCATTCGCATGAACCACGATTGGAATAGCAATGCTGAAAGTAAAGTTATAAATGCACTCACTGAAGTATCCCTTGATAACAAATTGTTAAGTTGGGAATTCAGAGATAAAGAAGTGGCATGGAAAAAGATCAAATCTGATTCATCCTTAGACTTGTTTGAAAACCCTCTGGATCATTATTTCGTGCTTAGATATGAAGGTAAATTAACTGAGAAGCAATTTTCAGATATCCGAAAAGCCGTTGATCAGATAAAAATGATTGAAATGATGGCGCCTTTGCCGGGCATAGAGATACCTTCCTTAACCAAGCTCAAGAATATACAAGTCATCCTTCTTCCATTTATGGTATTTTCATTCATTCTGTTTGTCAGTATACTACACGGGGCAGCTCAAAGCAATTTGAGTTCTAATAAACGGGTTATTGAAAGTCTTTTATTGGCGGGAGCACATCATTCAAAACTATCTGCCGTATTCAGACGTAATGCATTCCTTAACTTTTTCTTTGCTCTAGTGATTGCATTAGTTCTATATTTGACCACGATTTATCTAATAAAAGTGGGATTCATCCTGGAAATAGACGATTTTAAGACCGGGATAATCATCAAATCAATCATTTTACCCACATTGGTCATATTTGTGCTACACAGCATCATCCTATTGTGGAAGGTTGATAAATATTTAAAGTCTATTTAGAATGAGCAAGAAAAAGAAAAAAATCATCGTATCAAATACTACTTCCAGTGAAACTAGTACATCGTCGAGAAGCTCTTCGTACTTCCAATCATCCAATAATCTTTTATTTGGCAAAGAAAATTATAAATGGGTGTTTATAGGAGTGGCTCTTGTCATTCTGGGTATGTTACTCATGATTGGAGGATTTAATGAAAACCCTAACGAATGGGATGAATCTGGTATATATGGTTTCAGACGAACAGTCTTGGCGCCAGCGGTTATCATCGCCGGACTCATAGTCAATGCAATTGCCTTGTTCAAAAAATCAGACCTAAGCTGAAATGGGTGAATTGCTGGAAGCCCTCATACTTGGCATTGTCCAGGGTCTGACAGAATTTTTACCTGTAAGCAGCTCAGGTCATCTCGAGATTTTCAAATTTATTCTAGGTGATAATAGCACTGCTGAAGAGAGTCTGCTTACAACAGTATTCCTGCATTTTGCGACGGCTTTAGCCACTGTCTTTCTCTTTCACAGAGAAGTGAAAGCACTCTTATTGGCTCCTTTTAAAAAGGATGATACGGCAAACAGAAAGCTTATTCTATTTATTATTGTCAGTATGATTCCTGCTGCATTGACCGGTGTATTTCTCGAAGAACATATAAATACACTCTTCAGTCAAAATCTGCTACTGGTAGGTGTTTGCCTTCTTGTGACAGCCTTTCTCTTATGGGTAAGTGAAGTTATCCATGAAGGTGGTAAAAAACTGAACCTGATAAGAGCCCTTATAATAGGTCTTTCGCAGGCGATAGCGATCTTACCAGGAATCTCAAGATCAGGAGCGACAATAAGTACATCACTTTTGATGGGCCTGGACAAAGAAGATGCAGCACGCTTCTCGTTCCTGATGGTGGTACCACTTATATTTGGAAAGATTGCAAAGGATCTTATCAGCGGAGACTTTAGTGCCGACATGCCATCGATAGAATATCTGGCTGTCGGATTTTTGGCTTCATTTTTCACAGGTTTATGGGCATGCCGATTTATGGTAAAGCTGGTCAAAGCATCAAGGCTGCATTGGTTCAGTATCTATTGCATTATAGCAGGTATTTTTGCCATTGGAGCAAGTATAGCCTACTAGTATGCAACTGATAACACAGTCTACAGAAATTAGTGATACGCTGGACTATTTTACGGGAAGTATTATCCTCGTGGATAAACCCCTTGAATGGACATCGTTTGATGTAGTGAATAAGATCAGGTACAAGCTGAAACACTACCATAAAATCAGAAAAATAAAGGTAGGTCATAATGGCACTCTTGATCCCTTGGCAACTGGCTTACTCATGATTTTTACCGGTAAGTACACCAAGATGATTCCTGAAATGGACAAAACAGACAAGTCGTATGAAGCAATTATAAAGTTTGGTGCCGAAACGAATAGTTTTGACAGGGAGACCGAGGAGATAAAGCCAATGAGTATTGAGCATTTAACTGAAGAAAAAATAAAGCTAGCGCTGGACGCGTTTATTGGTGAGCAGCAACAGGAAATACCATTTTATTCTGCTAGTAAGCAAAACGGCGTTGCCATGCACCGTATGATCAGACGTGGTATAGAACCAGAAAGAAAATTCAAGACCGTTGTATTCCATGAAATAGAACTGCTTGATTTTGACCCACCTTACTGCAAAATAGCCGTTAAATGCAGTAAAGGAACGTATATAAGGACTCTAGCAAGGGATTTAGGGAGGAGACTGGAAACAAGTTCCTATCTTTACGGATTGATAAGAACTGCTATAGATTCTTATGCTCTGGAAGATGCTGTCAATTTGGATAGCTTCTGCACAAAATTGGAATGTCTTGAGTATCGAAGTAAATAATATCAGTAAGTATTATGGCTCACAGGCGGCACTTGACGACTTGAGCTTTCATGCCAATGAAGGTGAAATACTTGGGCTTCTAGGCCCCAATGGAGCAGGCAAGACAACAACCATGAAAATCCTTTCTTGTTTTCTTACTCCGGATAATGGCTCAGCTTCAATTTATGGCCTAAACCCTGTTGAAAGTCCGCTGAAAGTGAAGAGCATTCTGGGCTATCTCCCAGAGCACAATCCCCTGTATGGGAGTATGTATGTCAGAGAATCTTTAGAATTTATAGCAGAACTGCATAAACTCAAAAACAAAGGAAAAAGAATCGAAGAAGTTATTGAGATAACCGGATTGGGGCCTGAAAGAAATAAAAAGATAATGCAATTGTCCAAGGGATATAAGCAGCGGGTTGGCATAGCACAAGCTATTATCCATAAACCCAAAGTTCTTATCCTGGATGAACCCATTTCTGGTCTGGACCCAAATCAAATCCAGGAGATCCGTAATCTGATAACAGAACTTAAGAGTCAGTCCTCTGTTATTTTCTCCTCGCACATTCTTCAGGAAGTTGAATCCATTTGCGACAGGGTAGTCATCCTGGACAAGGGAAAACTGGTAGCCAACGACATCATTTCCAATGTATCACAAATGACGCTTGCAGGTCAAAATATTTTCGTCGAATTCGCTGAGGCAGTACGCCTGCAAGATCTCATAAAGATCACTAAAGACATCAGGTGGGAAAAGAAAACAGCCAAGTCCTTTATGGCACAGAGTCCCGCTGGAATAGAATTTCGTGAGATGATTTTTGACTTTGCTGTAGCAAACAACAATAAGATATTGGAGATGCGTTCATCAAAAGTTTCTCTTGAATCGGCATTTAAAACATTGACAAAAAACAAGGAGTCATGATCAGTGTTTTCAAAAAAGAACTTAATCAGTTTTTCAGCAGCCTGACAGCGTACATTGTTCTTGTTGCCTTTCTTATTCTTACAGGTTCTTTCATTTGGATTTTTTCGAGTACCAGTGTCATGAATTATAACTATGCGAGTCTAGGTCAATTGTTTACTATTGCGCCAATAGCATTTATGTTTTTAATACCTGCCATTACAATGACAAGTTTTTCCGATGAGAGACAACGCGGCACATTAGAGCTCTTAATTACAAAACCACTGAGTGACCTCGATATCATTCTGGGGAAGTATTTTGCCACCTTAGCTTTGATCGTTATCGCCCTCATACCCACCTTGGCTTATTATTACAGTATCTACCAACTGGGTTCTCCAAAAGGGAATATTGACACAGGAGCAGTCATTGGTTCATATATTGGATTGGTGCTTCTGGGTGCGATTTTCGCATCAATTGGAATATTTATTTCCAGTCTGAGTTCAAACCAGATAGTCAGCTTTATAACCACGGCATTTAGCTGTTTTGCTCTTTTCTGGGTTTTTGATTTTATAAGCAGTATGCCTTCGTTGTACGGGAAACTGGATAATCTTGTAAAGAGCTTGGGTATTGAATATCATTATGAAAACATAAGCAAGGGAAGGATTGACACGCGAGACATCGTTTATTTCCTCAGTCTGATCTTTCTATTTCTCTGGCTAACGTTTGTTTCACTAAACCGGCGTAATAACTTATGAAAAAAGGGAATACGAACATACTGATTCAGTCTGCCCTTACTATCATATTGATTATTCTGGTCAATTTAATAGCTCATAGGTTTTATACTTATGTAGACCTTACAGAAGACAAACGGTTCACCCTGGAAGATGCAACCAAAAAACTGGTATCCGATGTAGACCAGACCATTTTTGTCGAAGTGTTGCTTGAAGGTCAGCTCAACTCAGGATTTATCAGATTGCAAAACAGATGCAGGGAAGTGCTGGATCAGCTAAACAATCTAAATCAAAATATTGAATATTCTTTTACCAATACCTCTGAAGGAACAGTAGAAGAAATTAATCAGAGAAGGGAGAAACTCAGACAGGAAGGAATTTTTCCTACAACTGTTTTCATCTTTGAAGATGATCAACGTGTAGAAAAGCTAATATATCCCTATGCTATAATAAATTATGGAGACCGCAGGATTGCTGTAAACCTGCTTGAACCATTGGCACGAGGTGAGAACGAGGAGGAAGCTGTCAACAGATCTGCCATGTTACTGGAATATAAGCTTGCGAGCACAATTTCGAAGCTTATCGCGAAAAAGGCTCCTATAATTGCTTTTACGGAAGGTCACGGTGAATTGGAAGCCAATCAAACGGCCATGCTGGAGACCATACTCGGCCGTACAATGAATACCCTCAGGATTCAGCTTGACAGCGTTTATATCATAAATGACGAAGTTGATATTCTCATAATCGCCGGCCCAGAAGAACAACTTAACGAAAGATCCCAGTTTATCATAGATCAGTATATAATGAATGGGGGCAATGTCATTTGGTTAATAGAACAATTCTACATTAACCTGGATAGCATCAATAACAACAAAGTGTATGTCCCCAGACCTGTAGATCATGGATTGGATGATATGTTCTTTAAATATGGCATTCGAATCAACAGGGATGTTGTGCTTGATCTGGAGAATACCAAAATACCTCAGGTTTATGGGATGTCTGGAGACAGGGCCCAGCAGCAATTATTTCCATGGGTATTTCATCCGCTCTTGCAAGGCAATCAGGAAAGCTCTCTTGTACGGAATATAGATAGAGTAGCCTCTTATTTCCCAAGCACCATCGAAGTGCTGGATTCACCTGAATCCAGGAATTCCACAGTGCTTCTGACTTCCAGTCAATACAGCAGATACCAGGTTTATCCATCTATAAATATTTCATTTGAGACATTGCGTTTACCCCAAAAGCCTGAAGCGTACAACAAGTCTTATTTGCCGGTTGCCGTAATGATTGAAGGTACCTTTAATTCATATTTTAAGAATCGAGTCTCTCAAGTTATGATGGACGGATTAAGGCAAATCAATATGGATTTTAAAGAAAGTAGTACATCATCCAAACAAGCCTTTATTGGCGATGCAGACATCATAAAAAACCTGTACGATCCTGCGACTAACAGAATCAGCCCCATTGGCTTTAATAAATGGGAAGGGTACACATATGAAGGGAATGAAGACTTTATAATCAACACTATAGATTATATGCTTGATGATTATGGTCTTATTGAAGCAAGGAGCAAAAGCTTTAAATTAAGACTGCTTGATCAGGTTCGACTTAAAAAAGAAAAATTAAAATGGCAGGCATTTAATATCGCATTACCAGTCGCTCTCGTTATCATCTTAGGCCTCCTCTTTACTTACTGGCGCAGAAGAAAGTATACTGATTAGACTTTTTCGAGGTATTGTTTAAGAAAGACAAGGACCTGCGGCCAGGAGTCCAGCATTAAATTATAATACCAGTGCCACTCTTCTGTTTTGCCAAATCCTATTTGACTGATTTTCACAAGAGAATAAGCGGATTTTTCTTCAACATCTATTTTTATTCTGGTAGGGCCCAATATGGGTTTTTCAGCGTTGATATAAAGAACATCTTCGAGATGAAGATGCGATCTTTTGTTTAGTACATTAATTCGACCTGTCAATATGAACTTGACACCTGCATCCGATTTAAGCCAACTCAAGGTATAAAGCCCTCCATCTTTTTGTTCTATGTATACAGATGCTGTAGCCCACCATTTATTTAATGTATCTGGATCCACAAAAGCATTGATTATATCGGACGCTTTTGACTTGATCCTTATTTCTGCATTGACATTCTTTTTCAATCGGTATCCTTACAGTTTTGCAGATTTCCTTTAGTACGATCGATAGAGTATTCCAACTCTATTCCATTGATATCATTAAGCAGGTAGTTGATGATGTTGTTGATTTCGATGGAACTAAGGTTTTTCAATCCTTCCATTTCTAGCGAATAGATATCCTTGTTTTGGCCGTATCTTATAATGCAAGGCAATGCGTCTAGCTTAACATCAGAGTTCCTCAGGTCGTTTAAAGCCGGATACAATTTTGCTACCCCTCCCGCCTCTGGCATATGACAGCTTGAACAATTGGCAAGGTACAGCGCCTCTCCTTGAGAGTATTTCACGTCTGAACATGAAGTAAGACAATAAACAAGAAATAGAAATACCAGACAGTAAGCCTTAGGATTTTGAATCATATTCATGCAGCAATTTATCAATGTCCTTTAAAAAGCGATCAACATCTTCAGGATCGGTCCCTTCAGCAAATGATCTGACCTGACGTTTTGTATCAACCAGAATAATCTTACCAGAATGATCGAAGCCACCCGGAGCATCGGGGTCTTCATAGGCTGCTACAAAATACGCATCAGCAATATCCAACAGCGATTCTTTATCTCCCGTTAGAAAAACCCACTTGCCAGTATCTACGCCCAGGTCAGCGGCATATCGCTTTAATTTATCGGCAGTATCACGTTTAGGATCAATGGTATGACTGACCAGTTTTACCATTGAATTTGACTTGTATTTATCATAAATACGCAGCATCTGCTTCTTAACTATTGGACAAATCGAAGGACATGAGGTGAAGAAGAAATCCGAAATGTAAATGTACTCAGTCAATTCTTGATTGGTGACAAACTGGCTGTCTTGATTAATAAATTCGAAATCAGGTATGGTATGGTGGATTGTATCACCATCGACAATTTCGAGCCTTCCAATAATAGGTAGTGGTTTGTCACTGGACTTTGATTCACAGGCAACAACAAAAAAACCGATAACAGCAATAATTCCAATAATTCTAATCTGCATCATGGCTCTCGATGAATTTTCTTGCCTCTGCAATAGCGCTTAACATTTCATCCCTCACATCAGAGATACGAATCAGTTCGTTATTCAGGTAATCCAATCTTACATGATCTTCATCGGATTTAATCTTCTTGTATTCTCCAAACTCAGACATCCAGCTCATCATGGATTCATCCGCAGCATCCAGATTGGCTATCAAAACCATCGCCAGACTGTCTCCACTGTAGCTTTTTCTCAAATTCTTTTTGAGCTTATGGATTGTTGACGTTTCAGGCATAACATCGTCATGCACTTCCATAACCTGATCATAAAGCGCCTGAACTTCGGGGCTTGATTTTTTATTACTGCACGCCAGAAGAGTGCAAAAAAGGAATAGAACAAATACTCTCATAATAATTCAACTATTGCAATAAAATAATGTTTCAAAGTTAATGCTAATTTGTATTTAGATTCCAAATACCAAAAGGATTAGAATAGAGCACAGCAATCCATGAGAAGATCTATTGTTTGGTTTAGAAACGATTTAAGACTTCATGATAATGAGGCTTTAGTCGATGCTGTATTGCAGAATGATGAAATCATACCTGTATACATATTTGATGAACGTGTATTTAAAGGCAAAACATGTTTTGGTTTTCCAAAGACAGGTAGGCACCGTTGCCGATTCATAATTGAATCTATAAAAGACCTGAGAAAAAACCTTCGCAAACTAAAATCTGATCTTATCGTGCGGGTTGGCAAACCAGAATGTATAATTCCTGAATTGGCCCGACAGTTTAAAACAAGTTACGTTTACTGCAATAGAGAGAGAACAAGGGAGGAGGTTGAGGTTCAGGACGGCTTGGAGAATAACCTGTGGCAGATAGGTCAGGAAGTAAGATATTACAGGGGTAAAATGCTCTATTATACTGCAGATTTACCATTCCCCGTATCGCATACACCTGACGTATTTACGCATTTTCGCAAGGAAGTTGAAAAAATTATTCCTATCCGCAAGCCACTTGAATTGAAATGGACAAAGCTGGCCACACCTGTTGATGCAATTGACGCCGGGAGTATTCCGAATTTAAAGGATTTTGGATGGGATACATTTAATGAAAATCCCTATGGTTTAATAGGCGGTGAAACTGAAGCTTTGAAGCAAGTCCGTTACTATCTGTGGGAAACTGACCTGATAAGTACATACAAAGAAACACGTAACGAAATGCTTGGAAGAGATTATTCGAGCAAGTTTTCTGCCTATCTGTCCCAGGGATGCCTGTCTCCCAAAATGGTTTACAACGAAATTCAGAGATACGAAAAAGATCGGACAGCAAACAAGTCAACTTACTGGTTGATTTTTGAATTGTTATGGCGTGATTTTTTTCGGTTTATGGCCAAAAAGCATGGCGATAAAATATTTAGAAGAAAAGGCACGCGAGATGAATCCGATCCAGAACACTACGACAAACCTGAGCTCTTTGAGAAATGGAAAAACGGGGAAACAGGAATACCACTCATTGACGCTAATATGAGAGAATTAAATGCCACCGGGTACATGTCTAACAGGGGTCGGCAAAATGTAGCGAGCTTTCTGGTCAAGGATTTAAAAATTAATTGGCAATTGGGTGCTGAATATTTTGAATCTCAACTTTTGGATTATGATCCTTGCAGTAATTACGGCAATTGGAACTATGTAGCAGGTGTCGGCTCCGATCCCAGAGAGGATCGCTATTTTAATATAGCAAGTCAGGCCAGACGCTATGACCCTGAAGCAAAATATATCAGACATTGGATTAAAGACCTGAAAGATGCACCTTTAGAATTGATTCATAACCCCTTTGCAAATCATAAGAAATCTCTTCACAGAGATTATAATTATTACCCACCGTGCATTCATATAAAGAGATGGGCATGATCATTCAACTGAAATTCGTTTATATCTAATCAAAAATAAAAAGGCTACGAAAAGGCCAAACACACCTGGAATAAACCAGATCATAGGCCAGTCATGCAGTCCATTACCCAGGTCATAGAACTGAACCGTTTCTCCAGCAAAATAAGATCCTAAAAATGCCCCCATTCCCAAGGTAACCAGAGAAAAAAAGCCTTGAGCCGTGCTCCGAAGTTCTGAAGGCACCCGTATATCTATCAAAATCTGAGCGCTTAAAATGGCGAAAACATAGGCAAATCCATGAAGAGATACGGCTAAAAGACATAACCACTCACTGTTATAACTGGCTCCCAGAGTCAGGAAAAGGTATCGTATTCCCCAACAAAACAATCCGGTAAATATTATCCAACGCAAACTGAACATGCGAAAAAGTACAGGCAAGGATACCATTACCAGGATTTCAGTGAGTTGTCCCAAAGCCATCTTTCCCGCTGCGTTATTTACGCCTATCTCATTGAGGAAAGGGTTAACGAAACTATAATAATAAGCTGCAGGAATGCAAATCAAGGCAAGAGATATAACCATGACTTTGAAGCCTCTGTCATGGAAGAGGGCATTTAGTTCTTCACTCAGTAGAACCTCTTTAATGGTCTTCGACTTTGAAATACTGGGTTTTGAAGAGGGTAGCGTAAGACTATACAAACCAAGGATAAAAGAACATCCGGAAGCAATCAGCATTGGCGTGTTTTTATGTTCTATATCAAGGCTTCCTATAAGAAGGCCTGCAGTAATCCATGCTATCGTACCGAAAACACGCACTCTTGGAAAATCTGTTTTGGTATCGGTGAGGTGATAGAATGAAATAGAATTCGTTAATGAAAAACTGGGCAAGAATATCAGCATGTATAGCAATATTGCCGGATAGAAATATACAAACTGATCAATGTGGGCCAGTACATACAGCATTATGCCACCAAAAAACTGGAGAACCGTCAGTATTTTTTCAATTGAAAAATAGCGGTCAGCAAGATATCCTGTCAAAAAGGGCGAAACCAAAGCAGCAATAGCCGAACTGCCATAAATCAAACCCACTTCACGACCTGAAAATTGAAGCGTCTCCAGGAAATAGGTGCCGGCGGTAACATACCAGCTTCCCCAAACAAAAAACTGTAAATACATCAGAAGGCATAGCCTGTACTTGAGTGAGAGTTTCATGAATCAGGTCATTTCTCTCAGCATGCCATCATACATTTCAAGGCATCGATCGCTCATTGAAGCAAGTTCCTGATTATGCGTAACGATTATAAAACTTTGACTGAAATCTTCCTTGAGCTTCACAAGCAACTGGTGAAGCTCATTGGAACTAGTTGTATCAAGGTTTCCCGTAGGCTCATCAGCAAAGATGATTGAAGGTTTATTGACCAGGGCCCTTGCAACTGCTACGCGTTGCTGTTCACCTCCCGACAACTCAGAGGGTTTGTGGTGCAAACGTTCGGACAGTCCAAGGTAGTCAAGCAGTTCTACTGCCAGACGGTTAGCTTCGGCTTTTGTTTTGTTATTAATCATAGCAGGAATCCCTGCATTTTCGAGTGCCGTGAATTCTGGAATCAAATGATGGAACTGAAATACAAAGCCTATACGGCTGTTTCGGAACCTGGCCAGTTTTCGAGAAGAAAGCTTGAATACATTTTCACCTTCAATGATGAGTTCACCGATATCCGGTCTGTCAAGCGTTCCAAGAATATGTAAAAGGGTACTTTTACCTGTACCGGACTTGCCAACTATACTGGTTATGGAAGCTTCCGATATTTCTAAATCAACGCCCTTCAGGACTTTGAGTTTATCGTAGGATTTATGAATGTTAGATGCTTTTAACATGCCCCTAAACTATTAAAATTAATTTTAATACATTCGTCTCGATACAAGGATAAATTTCGGCCTAATCTACTATGAAGATTCTTCAGATCTGCAAGAAAATGCCATTACCTCCCAAAGACGGGGAAGCCGTTGCCGTTTTGTCCCTTGCAAAAGCCTACAAGTCATTGGGATGTAAGATAGATTTGCTGAGTTTTAATACTTCAAAACACTTTTCAGATCCTTCAGAAATTAATAATGACGAACATCCGTATGAGAACATCGATACTGTAAATCTGAACACGGATATAAACTACCTGGGGGCACTTTTCAACCTATTAGGAAGTAGCTCCTATAATATTGAGCGATTCACGTCGAAGGATATGAAGAAAAAGCTGCAACACATTCTCCTGCACACTAGCTATGATGTTGTTCAACTTGAATCCCTTTATATGGCTCCTTATGCAGAACACATCAAGCCTATATCAAATGCTTTTATCATTATGCGATCCCATAATCTTGAGTTCAAGATATGGGAGGACATGGCCAATAACCAAAGCAATGTACTGCTCAGGTGGTACTACAACCTCGCTGCGAGGAGACTTAAAAAATATGAGCAAGATGTTAAAAACTCTTTTGATTTATTGCTCGCTATCAGTGAGATAGATCAAAAGGAATATCAGAAACTGTCCTACAGTATCCCTTCTATGGCAATTCCAATAGGCATTGAACTAAAACAATATCCCAAAAATTTCTATGAAGAAAAGCCAATGATAAAATTGGCTTATATAGGTTCTCTGGACTGGCGACCCAATATAGAAGCCGTGGAATGGTTTTTTAAAGAGGTGTGGCCTACCATTTATAAGAATTATGAAAATATTGAGTTTCATCTTGCAGGACGAAATCCCGTTGATGTCATCAAGAACCTGGAACATCCTGGCTTGTATTTTCATGGAGAAATAGAGTCAGCTATAGATTTTATAAGCAATCAGGATATAATCATTGTACCTCTTCTGTCCGGCAGTGGGGTAAGAGTAAAGGTACTTGAAAGCATGGCATTGGGAAAACTAGTCATTTCCAGCTCTAAAGGTTTTGAAGGCATTAACATACAAAACAATGTTAACGCAATGGTTGCAAACGATACAGAGGAATTTATTGCAACAATCAACAAAGCCTTAGAGAGTAAAAAAACAATCCGACAGGTAGGAGAGGCGGCAAGACTGTTTATTGAAAACAATTATAACCCAGAAACACAAGCAAGACAGATATTGAAGTTAATTTCAGAACACAATAAACCAATAGAAATATGAGCTATAATAAATTTCCTGAAGCAGAAGCATTGAACAGCGTAGCTGAATTTCACAGAACCTTCAGACTTCCTGTCCTGGATAAGCCACAAATTCCTTCCAAGGATAGATGTAAACTGAGAATAAACCTCCTTGATGAAGAATTAGACGAACTGAAAGAAGCACTAGAAGAAGGTGACCTGGAAGAGGTTATTGACGCTCTTTGCGATCTTCAGTATGTCTTGTCTGGAGCTATACTTGAGTTTGGTTTTGGCTCGGATTTTAAGACCTTCTTTGATGAAGTTCAACGATCCAATATGAGTAAAACATGTAAGACATTAGAAGAAGCTGAAGCAACCCAGGCACACTACCTCAATAAAGATGGCTCAGAATCAGAGATTGTAAAAAGTGGGGATCACTTTCTCGTGTATAGAAAAAATGATGGTAAAGTTTTAAAGTCTGTAAACTACAGCCCAGCAGCAATATCCGATTTACTCAAAAATAGACTTTAAAGCGCAGAGATTTCTTCTTTCAAATCAGAGGATGATATCCTTTGCGGATTCACGCTGACAACACCACTGTTGGTATCAACGAGGCCCTTGTAAAAATATAACTGACCGTCAATTTCAGAGATACTGACCAGTTTGTAGGCGCCAGATTGTTCAAAAGGAAGATATTCTGAACACATTGATCCGTCTGCATCAAAATCTAACCTGGATGCAAAAGTGTTAAAATCAGAAAGCAGATAAACTACCGTATTGGAAGCGTTATATAAAGGATCAAACTGAAGACACACAGAGTTATAATCAAAATTATTACTTGAAATATTTACCAGGCTATACCACCCAGATTCACTGACACGCACGCTGAAACCATGTTCTACTATGGTATTCCCGTTTTCATCTTCATATTCCCACTGAGTAGATGAAACATTGTTATTCAACTGAGAATTGTTAAAATACCAAATAAGATTACCAGACTCATAATCACCTTTACCCAATTGTATATCTCCCATAAACTGTTCGTGCGGAATTCTTAGTTCAATGAACTCTTTACTATTGAGGTTTTGGACTTTATCATCCTCTTCAAGAGCTATATAGAAACTATAGATAGCATGTACTGCGCCGTCTTTTGCTTCGTGATCTATCCCGTGAAGTATATAATCACTGTACTCTTTAAGTTCAATGAATAGAAGAGTATACTCTTCGGCTTCCTGTGGATTCAAAATATTACCAGGCAGTAATATCTTAGTATCTAAGTCCGACACCAATTCATGATTTTGTCCTGTATTTAAAGTCCTCTGGATGGATTGTGAACGTAAAATATCTTTAATGTAGGCTTCTGGGCCTGAGCCCATGTTGGGGATAAAAAATTCCTGATTATCCACACAGGATGCCAAAATAAATATCAAACCAAATCCAAGTATCAGTTTTCTCATTGAGATCATTTTCTCTTTAATAATTTTCACTACTACAAACGATATCTTATTCCAGCGCTAAGGCCTAAACTTGTAAAGCTCTGATCTACCGGGTTTGCGGATGCATTGAATTCTGTACCGTAATGTCTCCATCGAATTCCGGCATTCAAATAAATATTACTACTGACTTGAGTTTCAACAGCTAGATTTGCCAGATATGATAAACCTGTTCGTGTTTTAAAATAGGCGCTGTCCCCTGCATCATACCTGAATGATTCCGCATTGGCATCAAGCATATAACCCGATGATACCGTTCTGACATTAAAGGCGATACCAACAGAAGCACGAAGGCTGAATTTGTTGCTCAGAGGGTAGTGGTATCCTATTTCAACTGGTATGTCAATCATTCTGAATGTATTGGTACCTCTTGTTTCTTTGATACCAATTTCCTGAACTACGCTTGTATCTCTTGTTATGGACAGTATCTCTCCTTCACTGTTGAACAATGTGTCTATAACTATTGACGTCTTGTTATTGATAATATCTTCCTGGCGATGAAGGAATTTAATATTGATTTGATTGTAAGCGATACCAGCTTGAACAAACAAACCATTATAAAAGTCATATCCAAATCCGGTTCTTACACCAAAAGATGGCAAGGAGGATTCAGACTGGGATCTGATTCCGACAAGTTCTGATGACTCACTATTTTGCGTCCTCAGTGACTGAGAGGGATGACTTATTGAAACGTCTGTAAAAGAATAGAGTAATGGCCACTGCTCTCTAAAACGTGGACACTCGGTTTTAGTACCGAACAGGGCATCTTCTCTGTCTGGAAAGCTGTATACATATTCACCAGGAAGCCTATTTATATCATCATCTAAAACAGATAATTGACTCAATGATGATCTGCTAAAATCGTCTGCCAAAGATTCCTCCGTGTCATAGAATAGGCTGGATCTATTACTGGCGGCAGATACAATTTGAAAACCTAATGCCTGCTTATCTTTTCGTGACAGGGATTTAACAGCTTTACTGCTTTTTGATTCAATAAGCGCGAGCTTAGCTGTTTGTTCCGGAGCTGACAAAGAGGCACTCATGTTTTTAGAATTAAAGGCATCAGAGGTATTCTGATTCATATCAGACATTATGCGGCTATGGTCTATATGTCTGCCTGCCTCATGGTATACAGAAAAATACAATGCTGGCAGACCTGTAAGCAGCATGAGCATCATTATCCAAATGACAGGCCTTTTGTCCTTATTACGATCCAGGTTCTTTTCGATAGAATCCCAAACGCCGGATGCTACGGGCATTTCTGCACCGAATAATTTGTCCCGAATTTTTTCATCAAAGTTTTTCAACCTGCTAACTTTATTAAGTTCAACAATTTATCTTTCAGTAATGATCTAGCTTTTACCAGCTGAGATCTTGAAGTGCTTTCACCTATGCCCAGTTGATCAGCAATTTCTTTATGAGAATAGCCTTCAATGACATACAGGTTAAAAACCATTCTATATCCATCAGGTAATTCCTGAATAAGCTTGAGAATCTCTTCTTTGGAAAGCTCATCAATGATGGTAGGGGTTGGGGCATACAATGGCACATTATCGATTTCTGAATACTTGTGCTTATCAATATGTTTCTGCCTGTATTTCAACGCCGTATTTATCATAACCCTACGCATCCAGGCTTCCAAAGATCCTTCACCGCTGTATAAATCCAGTTTATTAAAGATCCTTATAAAACCCTCCTGCAACATATCCTGAGCCTCATTCGCATCCCTGGCAAAGCGATAACATAAAGCCATCATTCTACCAGAATACAGTTCGAACAGTTCCTTACAAGACATTCTGTCGCCTTGCAAGCAAAGTGCAACCAGCTCCCTTTCTGTATGTCTGTTCAAACTTAAAGGTGACATTTAATTCCCAACGCGTTAGTTATATGATACTTGTCCTTTTATTTTCGTTGCCTGTCCTACTGAAATTCACTCTTCTTCCGTGCTATTATCGGATTCATTTATTATGGCATCATCAATAATTTCATTGCCATCACCGTCAAGGTCTTCGAATCCAGTGGCTTTCTCGGTAGACTGTTTTTTCTGCTGCTCAATTTTTTCGATGTTTACTTGTCCCTCACTGAATGCAGCATAATCCCCATCTGCATATTTCGAGGCCTTGGAGAAGAAATCATCCTTATCGGATAGCATGGATTCACTTATATCAAGATCCTCTTCTGCAAACTCCCTTTTAGGCTTTTTACTTTCTTCTTCCGCCCATTTCTCAGCTTTGTCCATTGTCTCAGCTAATTTCTCACCAGCCTTATCCGCTACTTCTTTTGCCTTTTTGAGCATTTCATCCTTGACGTCCAATACTTTTTCACCAACATCTTCACTCAGGTCTTTTGCTTTTTCTACAACGTTCTCACCACCGTCAAGTATTTTTTCACCTATCATTTCAGCTGTTTCAGCTGCTTTTCTAACCGCCGGACTTTCTGAAATTTCTTCCATTTTAGAACGTGCTTTTTCTTTAAGTTCGTCTGCATTCTTTTTGATGGAATCTCTCAGAGCACCAGTTGATTCAGAAAAAGATTCATCTGCTTTTCCGATAGTTTGTTTGGTACCGTCATATAAATCTTCCACTTCATCCTTTACAAATTGGCCGGCTTTCTCAGAAGAATGCTTGGCCACTGAACTGGCTCCAAAAATTAATTTTTTTAAGTCATTTAAGAATCCCATAATGCAAGTGTGTTTTAATAACAGGTAATTTAAAGGCTAAGATTAATGAAGCGCATTAAATTGTCTCAAAACAGTATATTTTTATATCAAGATAGCCAAATAATACGACAATATCAGATTCAATAATTCTTCTTGAGCATTCTAAGCGACATACAAAAACAAATCATTAAAGCAATTGAAGAGCATGAGCGATTGCTTCTTGCAGCTAAGCATCTGGAAGATTTGAGAGAAAAATACAAGAAGGGCTTGGAATATATTGCTGAGCTTGATAAAATCCTTGACCAGGAGTTAAAGGATATAGAAGCCCTCGAAGCCCTGGGCGTCAAATCATTGTTTCATAAAATGCTTGGCAGCAAGGAAGAGCAACTGGAAAAAGAAAGACAGGATTTCCTCGAAGCTTCGTTAAAGTATAAGGCAATCAAGAAGACACTCGAATTGCAGAAATACGAAATAAATATCCTCGACGAAAAAGTGCATCGCATCCCAATACTCAGACAGGAAATTGAAAGCCTGAAGTCACAAAGAGAACAGGAAATCCTGGCCAACAATAATACTGAAGAGGCACGTCTGCTTTCTATCATAAATGAAAAATACGACCTCTGTGTTATTCTTAACAAGAATATTAAAGAAGCCATTGAAGAAGGAGAAAAAGCGGAGAAATTGCTTAAGCTTGTTTTGTCATACCTTAAGAAAGCTAGAGACTGGGGAAACTGGGATATGGCTGGCAGCAAGCTGGGGAATCTCAGTAAAAATCGCGCGATTGATATGGCGATGAGTCATCTAACGAAAGCACAGCACCAGCTAGACTTGTTTGCCGGAGAACTGCAGGATATAGGAAAGGCCGCTCTAGGATTCCAGATCACTAAGCTGCAATTCAATAAGTTCACCGATTTCTTCTTTGATAATCTCATAAGCGACTGGATTATTCAGCAAAAGATAAAGTCCACTATCTCAAATGTGGAATCGACTATGGATCAGATTAAACGGCTTCAACTAAGCCTTGAGCAGGAATCAAAAGCCTGTAACAAACAAAAGAAAGAACTGGAGCAGGAAAGAAACGATCTACTAATATCCTAGTCGGTTTTAGTGAATAATAATGCCGGTCCGTTTCCTTCTGAATCATAGAACAAAGCCAAACTGCCATACTCCGGACTCATCAATCTTTTGGGTTGTATGACTTTACCTCCAGCGATGGTTATTTTATTCAATTGCTCTGTAATACTACTGGAAACACTTTGATATGGCCTCAGAAATAAATGATGACATTACTGCTATCGAAGAAGATTTGAGCACCATTAATGGTAATGCCTATCTAATTTCCTTGACCGAGAGGGGAGTGGCTAAACCCTGGAAAATTATTCCAAATTAATGCTTGAGTTATCTAATTAAAAACAGTCAAATACTTGATTTCTGGATTCGAAGCAAAGAATATATTAAATCAATATTATATATGTGAATCTGAATTTTGATGGATAATAAAATTTTGAATAAAATAATTTATGAAAAATAAAAAACTGGTATATCTTTGAAACACTAATGGAAGTTGTTCTATAATGATTGGCTAGTGTCAGGTTGCTCAACCGGCACTAGTTTTTTTTGGACATATCTCGACTTAAGAATTATGCAATACGAAGCCGACAGTCCCAAAGCCTATATCGATATGCTTGAAGATGACTGGAGAAAGGATAAACTTATGCTTATAAGATCTATTATCCTTGAATCTCATCTCGGACTTAACGAGAGCATAGAATATAAGATGCTGGCATTCAAATCAGGCTCACAAAGAGTTTTCCATCTCAATGCGCAGAAAAATTTTGTAGGACTTTATGTAGGTAATATTTCCAAAGTGGATCCTGAACTCAAATTTCTGTCTGGTTATAACATAGGTAAAGGGTGTATTAGAATAAAGAAATCAAATAAGATACTAGAGTCAGGTTTGAGCGCATTCATTCGTCAAGCCGCACAAATGAATATGGCAGGTCATGATATCAGTTGCTAAATCCAATATTAGTATTGATCATCTTATTTTATCCAATAATTAAAATCTTACTATACAATAGCTGAAGAGCCCCTTATTTCCTATAATTTATATTATGTTAAATAGATAATTTGGGTCTTCTATTATATTAGCGCCATGCATATCGCACTCATAGAACCCTATTATCAAGGATCTCATAAATATTGGGCCGATACTCTCATACGTTATAGCAAACATCATTTCGATTTATACTCTATGCCTGGGCGCCATTGGAAATGGCGTATGCAAGGCTCCGCTTATACCATGGCCCAGCAGATGAATCAAAAATCTGCTGTGTATGATCTTATATTGGCCAGTGATTTCATAGATATAGCTCTATTTAAATCTCTGTTAAACTGTAGCTGTCCTGTGATACTATATATGCATGAGAATCAATTGGTTTATCCTGTTTCAGAGCTTGACAAAGAAAAGCACCTAGATCTCAGCTACGGCTATCTGAATTATAAATCATGTTTGGCTGCAGACTACGTCGTTTTCAATTCCTATTATCATAGAACTGTTTTTCTGGAAGCGTGTGAAGCCTTATTGATGAAGATGCCCGATGCCAAACACTCGGACTCTATCGATTTTATAAAAAGCAAATCAGCTGTCCTCTATCCCGGCATTGAGTTTATGGGGAAATATTATGTTAAACAGAATGCCAATCCCTCACCCATTATTTTATGGAACCATAGATGGGACTACGATAAAATGCCTGGGTATTTCGTCAAACTTCTGGATTATCTAGTCAGTCAGAATAAGGCCTTTGAGATAATTATAACGACAGAGCCTGTTAATTCTGATTCAATGGCTTATACCCAAATAATGAATCGACATAAAGACAAAGTTATCCATCATGGACATCTTGAATCAAAGGCAGATTACTGGGAGTTGATTTCCAGGGCTGATCTATTACCTGTTTCACCAGGTCATGATTTTTTCGGGATTAGTGTTTTGGAGGCCGTAGCAGCGGGTGTGATCCCTATTCTACCCAAAGGCAAGGTCTATCATGAGCACTTTGGTACCGAAGCATGCCTATATTATGATTCTCTAGAAGAGTACATGGAATTATCTAAGAAGGTGCTTGAGGGAAATAGCAATTTTGACCATACTTCCCTATCTGAATCAGCATTAAGCTATGATATAAGGAGCTTGATCAAGGAATATGATCGTTATTTCGAAAAGCGAAATAAAGCTTAATAACTTATTTATATTCGCATTGGCATAAAAAACAGCCTATTTAATCGAATATCATTTGTAGAATGAACCCTTTAGGCTGCTTTTGCATTAGCCATTATACATTGTTAATTCAAACATTAATCTTAAATGAAAAAAATTACTATTCTCTTAGTTGCGTTTCTATTTAACGCAAACTTCAGCCAGCTTTCTGCTCAAGATATAACGGAAGGTATGGTCAAAATGGAAATAACAGAAGTAAGTTCAGATAATCCACAGCTTGCAGCCCAACTTGAAATGATGAAAGGAACATCTACCGAATACTATTTCAGGCCGGACAAATCACTTGTAAGTTCAAATATGATGGGTGGCATGATCAAAATGTCTTACCTGGTTGACAACAATACAGAAAACATGACTATGCTTTTTGACGCTATGGGGCAAAAAATGATGGTTGAAAGTACTAAAGACGAACGCAAGGAAATGGAAGAGCAGCAGAATGCCACTGCTGAACAAGTGGATATCACTTACGATGAAACGGATACCAAAGACATTCTTGGTTACAAATGCATCAAAGCCACTATTACGCCTAAGGAAAATGCAGATGTTCCAATGACGTTCGGTATGTATGTTTCAGAGGATGTCATGGCTAGCAACAAGCTCATACAAGGCTTGCAGGCTTTCAATCTGAAAGGGTTTCCTCTTGAGATGATAATGGAAATGCCTGAAATGAAACTGACATTCACGACAACAGAACTTAAGGATAGTATTGACAAGTCTGTTTTTGATGTCAATACTTCAGGATATACTAAAATGACTTTCGATGAATTCTCCCAGACTATGGGAGGTATGGGAGGTGGCATGGGCTTCTAGACTCCCCTCTTTATAAAGAAAAATATAAGGCCGGACTGCTGATTTAAGTATCCGGCTTTTTTATTATTTCCTTCCTGTTATTCTGGTCTTAATTATCGGCAAAATGCTTATATAAAAGTCCATTCATCAAAATATTTAAGAAATATCTTAGCCAGGTTTTCGGCATCGGATATTGCTCTGTGCTGAATCCCGGTAAATTCAAAGCCTTCTTTTTGTACGATCGTCTTCAATGTGCCCTTTACATTGCCTCCTTTCAGTCGATCAAATTGATTTTTGAGGTTTACATAACTATTCAGCCAATCTTCATCTAGACTGTGTATCTGGCACTCTTCCAAAAAGAGCTTTTTATCATTATTCCCCCATGAACAGACATAAAACTCCTCACTGTGCATATCAGCCCATTCCATAAATTGCTCCAAAACTTTCGGAAAATTTTGAGCACTATCAATCTGATCCTGTTTAATAGAGGTTAATTTTTTGCAAAATCCTGAAAGTCTAGGATTAATGGTCGGCCTAACGAAACTCTCAAAGCTTCCCAAGAATTCTCCATACTCATTGATACGCACTGCACCTATCTCTATTATTTCATTATAGCCTTTTGGTGGTCTTCCTAACCAACAGGTTGCTTCCAAGTCGTATATAATATAATTCAATGGCAAGTTAATCTAATTGTTTAATCTACACTACCTAAATCATAGTGTATCAATTTATTATGATAATAGTATAGCAATTTAAAGTCTTCGCAACAAAGACTGCTTTCACTTGCCCACTTAAGTGGGTCTTTATAATGATAAAGTCCAAGATTCTTGACGCCATCGTGTATGACTTCCTTCATGGATTTACTGAAGATGGCAGAAAACTTAACGTCATATTCCTGGATAGCCTTTAAATCTTCAAATGTTTTGCTGCATCTGGATTCAAAATCTTCATAATCGATTTCAAAGCTTTCTGTGGATATCCTGATCAGCTCAAACAAATCCAATTCAGGGTTTTCCTGCCTAAGCATTGTAAATGCAACATAGGCACATAGATGACTTGAGAGTATGATGTTCTCCCTTTTGAAACTATGTACAATCTTGTCAGCCAGAATCCTGGTATAGACAGATTCCCTTTGTGAATCAACATTTGGAACATCTTCCTTAGAGAAATATTTTTCGATACTTATCTCAACTTCCCTGTCATCCATACTCATACCCTTACGATCGACATAATTACCCAAAACATCCATAGGCTGTCCAAAGGAAAGATATACCTCACTATCATTACGTCTTAATGATCTGATGAATCTTAATATGACCCTGAACCATGAAGTTTTTGAACTGCCTCTCTGGTATTTTTCTCTTCCAGCCTGTCGAAGATGCTGATCAATCAGGCTCCCTGCCTCCAGGACAAAATGATATCCGACTGTAAGCGGTACAACATATATCTTTTGATTAATATCATTCACAATGCAATACCGCTGTGCATCAATAACAGAATTAAGAAGGCCAAGTTTAAGTTTATCTTCAATCGCACCACTCCTGGATCGGGTGCCGCCGGGAAAGAATATATGATTCAGACCCTCTATCAGGGATAGACTGGCCATACTTTTTAGTGTTTCGAGATATATCGGGTTTTTTTTACGACGGTCTACCCTGTACGCGCCTAACCTGTTCATAAAATACGCCAGGACTTCATAGTCATAAAGATTCAGGCCAGCACCATAGGAAAATGCCGGCACACCGACGTTTGAGTCAATGCCGTATCCGATCATTATGGAATCCAGATTACTATAATGAGTAGGTACAATAACCACAGTACCGTGATTAAAGAGCTCTCTGAGTTCATCGACATAACCATCAACAATAATCTTTTTTTGAAGATCCTTTTTACTTCCCCAGATACCCCTGTGTCCTCTTCCCCACCCGTTATTGAACAGCCTTTTAAAGAATGCCGTAAGAAACTTCCTGGAAAAATTAAAAGTCTTGGGAATAAAGAATCCAATAATTTCTTCGGAGTAGCGATGCACTATTCTTCTAAGCAACTTTTGCTGAGCCAAGGCGGGGTCTTCAGCTTGCTTGGCCTCATCAAGCTCTTTAACAAGAGACTTCCAGTACAATTTTTCATCGCCTGGATCGACACTCCATGGATTGTTTTTGACACGTTGCCTTTCCAGGTATATGGATTTATCCAACAAATCTTCAACAGAATGGGCAGATCGCATAAGACGATCCATGGTAAACTTGATAAGTCGTTCAATGAAGGCATCTCTTTCTTCCGAAAACCGGGTAATAGGCCAATCTTTCATAGAAGGCATTATGTGCGGATAGACATTAATATTGTCCTTCACTTTCATGCCCTTGATTGTTGATTCGTGTTATCAATAAACTCAAGTATATCCTGGATACCTGTTTGCTTCTCTGAGCTTGTCACAAAATAAGGAGGCACGGGGTTCCAGTATTCCGATAAGGAGCTTACGAGTTGATTTATATTAGCCTGGCGTTGGGTCTGTTTCAATTTATCAATCTTGGTGAAGGCGATAACTAAGGGTATATTATTTTCACCCATCCAGTCCATAAACTCTCTGTCATTTTCCTGGAGATCATGCCTGCTGTCAATAAGTTGAAAAACGCAGTAGAGGCTTTCTCTTAAAAGCAAATACCTCTCTATCATCTGACGCCATTTCTTTCTCTTGCTCTTGGATATCTTAGCATAGCCGTAACCGGGCAGATCAACCAGGTACCAGGATTGATTTATAAGAAATACATTGATAAGCTGTGTTTTACCGGGTGTAGAAGAAATACGCGCTAGGCCTTTACGGTTGCAAATTGCATTTATAAGGGATGACTTGCCTACATTGGACCTCCCAATAAAGGCATACTCTGGCAGGTCATGTCTTGGACATTGGGATTCATGTTCAAAGCTCCCTACAAATTCTATATCGCTTATTATCATTCCTGATTAACTGCTTTTCCCATTGCATATTGCATATGCAATAATAGAGAATATCAGGGGATTTATGAGATTAATTTGGGCCAGAACAGCGAATAGGCTATTTAGCGTGTTCTTAAGATAGTGCTTAAAAAAATCTAAAAAAGTGCTTTTGACGTATCTTTTTGATAACTAGCACCGTTTTTGATACAAATTAAATTATGAAAAAACTTCTACTATTATGTTCTGTCGTGTTGATAGGATTAAGCACACCAGCCTATTCACAGGTTGAATTCGGGGTAAAGGTTGGTTTTCACTCCTTTGATTTATCCAATCCTAAAGACATTATTTTGCCTGGTGACGAATCCATCTCATTCCGTGATGCTAAAATAGGTTTTCAGGGAGGCATCTACACCCACATTGGATTGGGTCGCGTATTTCTTGAACCTCGACTAATGCTTAACTCCACGCGTGTAGAATACAGTTTTAATGGTGATAATGGTGGAATATTTGACAACATTAAAGATGAGACTTTTACAAATCTGGACATCCCGGTTTTGATGGGCTTTGATTTCTTGTTTTTTACAGGCTTAATAGGACCTGTAGCTCACATAAATTTGAATGCAACCTCTGACCTGTTCGACATTGCTGGTTATGATGAACGCTTCAAAACCGCTACATATGGTTTCAGGGCCGGATTGTGTATGGCTATAGGGAATCTTGACCTGAGTTTGGAGTATGAAGGTAATTTCTCGGAATTCGGAGATCACATAAATATTGGTGGGCAACAATTTTCATTTGATGATACGCCAAGTCGCCTGGTATTCAACCTGGGCATTAGAATCTTCTAGTTGGCACAGTATTTGAATTTCTTAATAAAAGGATCTTACCCAAGATCCCGCAACTGTTAAAACCACCAATAAATGCTCTGATTCATGTCAGGGCTTTTTTTATTGCAGGTTAACGGTACGAAACATTTCATTATGTTCATACTCCCTGAAATCGACCTGGGTAATCCCTGACACACCTTGTTCCTGCATGTAGACCCCATACAGCTTATCCATGGCGGCCATAGTCGACTTATTGTGTGTAATGATTATGAACTGAGATTCATTTGAGAATTCCCGGACCAGGCGACTAAACTTCTGAATATTAATATCATCAAGAGGAGCATCTACCTCGTCAAATATACAGAATGGAGCAGGCTTAAGAAGATATAAAGAAAACAGGAGGGCCGTAGCGGTGAGCGTTTTCTCACCACCTGAGAGTTGAGACAGCACCTTCGGTCTTTTGCCTTTAGGCTTTGCTACTATTTCAATATCTGACTCCAATGGGTCTTCCAGGTTAAATAATATAAGATCACAATCATCTTCACTGGAGAATAATGATCTGAAAACCTCTTTAAAATGATCTTTAACGCGGTAAAATGACTCCAGATACATCTTTGTCGCTTCCGTATCTATTTCACTTATCGTGGCATTGAGGGAATTACGGGCGTCAAGAATATCATTACGCTGGGATTCCATATTCTCAAAGCGTTCTAGCATTTCATCATAAGCTTCGACTGCCATTGGGTTAATCTCCCCATAATTCTCAAGTCGTCTTTTGATTTTTTCGTAGCGCGCTTCGAGTTCTTCTATCTCTTTAGGGTCTTCAAGGATTTCCGCATCAAGATTCTTAACATCTAGATTGAATTCAATTTTTAGACGCTCTACGGCAGATCTAAGTTCAAACTCTATACCTGTCAGCTCATCCTTTAAGTCATTAATAATCAGTTGTTGGTTCTGACTGCTCCTGTTGAGGTTTTTAAGGTCCTCTTCTTTTTTCCTTATCTCAGATCGACTCGAGAAAAATTTCTGCTCTGTCTCATTTAGCTCGTCTTTTTTCTCTTCCCGTATTTGAGCTATACCAAACAATTCTTCTTCAAGAGATGCAATTTCAGCTTTATGTAGCTGCATTTGATTCTGGATGTCAACCAATTCATCCTCAGCCATACTTTGCTTGCTGCTCATCTCATTCAACTGCTGTGTTCTGAACTGGATATCCTTTTCGAGGTTCTCTATATCATTCTGGTGTTTTACCCAATTCAATTGCGCTTCAGTGTATTTATTGTTGATTTCGCTGTATGCTCTTGAAAGATCCTCAATCTTCTCTGACTTCTCTTCCAGTTCACCCCTTTTAGACTCCACTTTTGTGCTGACATCCTTAATAAGAAGCTCTGATTCAGCAATGATCAAACTGTCTGCATCCATAGCGTTTTTAATCGCTATGGTCTTAGCTTTCAAAGAATCTGTTGTGTTCTGATAGTTGCTTGCCTTGGTTGCAAACTCAACCTTTCGTTTTTCAAGCTGATTGATCAGTCCTGACCTTGTCTGAATTTCCGTAATGAGATCTTCGACCACCAATGCCTTTATCTTTTCTCCATAAGTACGGATATTGGCTTCAATCACACGGATTTCCTCTTCCACTTCCGCTATGGCCGCTTTCAACTTTTTAAGTTCCTTTTGTCTCCCTATACGCTTACCGTCGAACAAGCCTACAGATCCTCCTGTGATCACATGCTTAGTCCTGTTGCTTACGCCAGAACTGGACAGGTAAACAAGTTCATCGTCAGGAAGAACCTCATCGATCAAAACATCTTCATCAATAATCACCACATTGGCAAGTAGGTGGTGTATCAGCTTATCATACTTGGCATTTGTTTTGACGACATTTACAGCTGCCTTACCATACTGTGACAGCTTAACCATATTGGTGCCGACAGCATCAAAGCTTGATAGTATAAAGAATTGCGACTTTCCTTTTTGGGCATTCCTTAGCAATTGGATTGACTCTCTCGCCTCTTCAACCTTATCCAATATAAAATACGACAGATAAGGCTCAAGATACGCCTCAACTGCCGAACGGTATCTTTCCTCACACTCAATAATCTCAGACAACACCGGTCTCGCCTTATTCCATTTCTTGGCCAAGAATTTGGCCGATTCAGGAAAGCCTTCAAGGTTGTCGACCATATCTTTCAAGAGATGGTACTCATTGCTCAGAGCATCCAGTTTTCTGTTGGCGCTTACGAGTTTATCCTTTTCAGCCGTTTGCTCTTCAGCAAATCTGCTTTTCTCTTCCTCAATATTCTCAAGCTTAAATTGCAGGTCTTTGAGTTCATTTACAGCCTGATCGATTTCCTGCTGCAGAGAATCTATTTGTTTATTCAATGTACCGCTTTCGCTCGCGTACAACTGAAGTTCTTCTTCGGCATTTTGAAGGTTTGATTGCCTGTTTTTTTGGTTACTCCTAAGCTCTACAAGTTCTTTTTCGAGATCAAACCTTTGCGTTTCAATATCCTTGAGCTCTTCCAAGCGGGAATTATTTTCTCCCTGGATTTGCATGCGCTCATGATCTATTTTTTCAAAGCGCTCCTTCCATTCGAGGTATTCACTTTTTATTTTTGCAGAAAGGGAACGAAACTGCTCAAGTTTACTGAAATGCTCGTCGAGCATGGCTTCGATATTCTTCCCTGTCGCTTTAAATTCGATTGAATTTGACTCTACCCTGCTGGCATTCTGTCTTAAGAAATTCTGATTCTGTTTTTTTATTTCAATGAGACTTTCGGTCTTTCTTAACGACTCAATAATATCATTGAATTCTTTTTGCTTGTCGCTCAGTTGTTTCTCGCCATCAAGGTTGTTTGCCTTCATCTGCTCAATTATGGCTTCCAGTTCATGGACAGAAGCATTGAATGACATGAACTTCTGCTGGGCCTCATCAAGTTTTCTCTTAAGGCTTTTCTGTTGCTCAATGGCTTTCTTTTGCTGCGTTACAGTTCGCTGAATACTGATCTCTTTATAGTTATCCTTGAGCTCATAATACTTCTTGGTACGGCGGGCTTGTTTTTCAAGAGATTTTAGATTCGATTGTAACTCAAAAAGAATATCCTCTATCCTATCCAGGTCATTCTGGGTATTCTTGAGCTTGTTGAGTGTTTCTCGTTTCCTGACTTTATACTTTGAAATACCGGCAGCTTGTTCAAACATTTTTCTACGCGCATGATCTTTATCCATCAGGATATCATCAACCATACCCAATTCTATGATAGCATAACTGTTAGAACCTATACCTGTATCAAGAAACAAGTCCCGTATATCCTTTAGACGGCAAAGGACACCATTGAGCCTGTATTCACTTTCGTTGGTGTCATACAATATTCTTGAAATGGTAACCGTATCATATTCCAGGGGTATTAGCTTTTTAGAGTTTTCAAATGTCATTGACACCTGAGCCATGCTGGCCCGCCGTTTAGATTTGGTACCATTGAAAATGACATCCACCATTTTCTCCAGTCTCAGCTCCTTGCTTTTCTGTTCACCAAGCACCCACCTTATAGCATCGACAATATTGGATTTACCGGAACCATTAGGTCCAACAATGCCTATGATCTCGTCATTGAAATGAATACTCGTTTCATTTGCAAAGCTTTTAAATCCCTTTATGTCTAGTCGAATAAGTTTCACAAGGCTGCAAATATAAATCTTTCACTAATATGAAGATATTTTATATATATGTTGTGCATATATTTACTGCAATTTAGAACCTAAGGTCAGCTATGCATAAAAGATTGGTTTTATTGCTTGCACTAGGCTTTATTGCTTGCAGTCAAAAGAATATGCCTAAACCAGAATCCAAAATGATACATAACACTGAATTCACTCCTCCAATTGCAGATAAAGTGCCTGAAAAACTCAGTATTCACGGGCATGACAGAATAGATAATTATTTTTGGATGAAACTGAGTGACGAACAGAAAAATGCAGATAAAAAAGATGATCAGACAAGAAAGGTAATTGAATATCTTGAGCAGGAAAACAGCTACACAAACGATATGACCAAACATCTCGAAGGCTTCAAGGGAGAGCTGTTTACTGAAATTGTAGGACGTATAAAGCAGACAGACATGTCTGTACCGTATTTTAAGAATGGCTACTATTACCTGACTCGATTTGAAGAAGGCAAAGAATATCCTGTCTATTCAAGAAAAAAAGAAAGTCTCGAAGCGGAAGAGGAAATCATGCTTGATGTGAATAAGCTCGCTGAAGCTTACGATTACTACAATGTGGGTGGACTCGCTGTTTCCCCCGATAATAAAATACTCGCATTTGGCGAAGACACTTTGTCCAGAAGGATTTATACAATGCGTTTTCTGAATCTGGAAACAGGCGAATATTTGCCTAATACAATTGAAAATACTACGGGAAGTGTCACCTGGGCCAATGACAATAAAACGGTTTTTTACACACGGAAAGATGAAACTTTGCGGGCTTTCAAGATTTTCAAACACAAGCTTGACAAGACTCAAGCCGACATTGAAATATACCATGAACAGGACGAAACTTTCTCATGCTATGTGTACAAAACCAAATCACAGAAATATATTGTAATCGGTTCGTACGCTACAGTAGCAAATGAATACAGAGTTTTAGAGGCTGATAATCCGGATGGGAAGTTCAAGCTATTTACCGAACGAAAACGTGATCTCGAATACAGCATATCTCATTTTGGTGACTCCTGGTACATAGTCACAAATAGAGATGGAGCTAAAAACTTCAAACTTATGAGCTGTTCCGAAACCGATACAGAAGCAGATAAATGGAAAGACTTTATTGCCCATGATCCTCTGTCTTTAATTTCAGGCATTGAAATATTTAAAAACTACCTTGTTATCAATCAGCGTGTAGATGGCATAAGTCAGATAAAAGTAATGCCATGGAATGCCATGGATGATGCGCATTTTATAGAGTTTGAAGAAGAAGCCTATATGGCCATGAGTTCTACTAACCCTGAATTTGATACAGATATTCTACGCTTGTACTACAGCTCAATGACGACACCCTCAAGCACCTATGACTATGACATGTCTAGTCGCAAGCTGGAGTTGAAAAAAAGGCAAGAAGTACTGGGAGACTTCGACCCATCCAATTATAGTTCTGAGAGGATATTTATCGAAGCACGTGACGGTGAGAGGGTTCCTGTGAGCATAGTTTATAGAAAAGGCTTTAAAAAAGACGGCTCACAACCCTTACTCTTATATGGTTACGGATCCTATGGCGCCAGTATGGACCCATATTTCAGTTCGGTGCGTCTCTCTCTATTAGATCGTGGTTTTGCCTATGCCATAGCACATATTAGGGGAGGTCAGGAAATGGGTCGGCAGTGGTATGATAGTGGCAAACTTCTAAATAAGAAAAATACATTTACCGATTTTATCGATGCTGGCCAATACCTTACCGATCATAACTATACGAATAAAGACAATCTTTTCTGCATGGGAGGCAGTGCTGGTGGACTTCTTATAGGTGCCGTTATCAATATGAATCCGACCATGTGGAAAGGCGCAATAGCTGCTGTCCCTTTTGTAGATGTCATTACAACTATGCTTGATGAAAGCATTCCACTAACAACCGGAGAATTTGACGAATGGGGTAATCCTAAAAACAAAGAATATTATGATTACATCCTGAGTTATTCGCCTTATGACAATATTGAATCAAAGGATTATCCTGCCTTATTGGTTACGACAGGATTTCATGACAGCCAGGTTCAATATTGGGAACCTGCAAAATGGGTAGCCAAATTAAGAGAATTGAAGACTGACAATAATCCCCTTTTATTGTTTACTGAAATGAGTGCGGGACACGGTGGGAAGTCAGGAAGATTTGAACGTTACAGGGAGACAGCCCTGGAGTATGCCTTTCTTCTTGATCTCGCTTCAAGGGCAGAATAGAAAAGTTCATGACATACTTTCTTTATAGATTGTCTTAAGCTTTTTTGATTCACTCTGCCAGTTGTAGATCTCTCTGGCTTTCAGAGCCTCGCTTTGACAAGCATGATATCTATCCGGGTCCTCTAGTGATCGTATTGCCTCAACCATGGCATGTACATCATACGATTCCAACAATAATGCGAAAGGATATTCATCCTGTATCATCTTGTATTCAGGAAAATTCATGGCTATTACGGGCAATCCAGCATGCATATAATCAAACTGCTTATTGGCCAGTGAAAAATAGTAATTCCCACTTTGAGGGTCCAGTATATTCAAGCCAATACTGGCATGCGTCAAATGATACGCCAGCTGAGATGGGGCAACATATCCATGAAAAATGATTCGGCTCCTAGCCTCGGAATGACCAGCAAGGGATTTCATTTGATCAAACAAATCACCTTCGCCAAGTACATGCAATTCATACTCCTTTAATCTCGACATTGCTTCTATCGCTATCTCCAGACCACGCCCCTTATTAACCACTCCAATATATACAAGTCTTTTGTTTGCCAATTGGGGCAATTCAGAATATTTGTCTAAGGAAGGGACATTCATTATTATGTCAAAATCCGTATTAAATACTTCCTTGAATCTTGCTTGAAGAGAGGCATTAACGGTATACTTATATCTTATTTTAGAGAACAAGCACCGGGATATAGTTCTCCAGATCAGCTTTCTAAGCCTTTTACCCTGAAGTTCTGGCACTTCATGAAACAATTCATGAGCATCAAATACAATATTTTTTGACATCAAAAAAGCTGCCAGCCAGGCTGCAGGCAAGGTATCCACATCTACAGAAGAGATGCCTTGATACTGACGACGCAAGACGAGAGTAAAAAACAATCGCAGATTAAACTCCAGATAAAATAGTACACCCCTTTTGAAAATACATCTAATAATTTCAAGATTGAAGTCTCTTTGGTCTGCATTGTTATGATATGCCCGGCTGAACCAGGTAATTTTGTATTCATCAGTAAGAGACTTAATTATTCTCTGAATTCTCCGGTCATATTCATAATATGAACTCGAGCAAAACACTATATGCTTTTTCTGATTTTCCACTAGTTCCAAACAATCCTGTCGTTATCCACCATAAGAAGGTCTTCCGAGATTTTAGCTTCAAGATACTTTATAAATGTTTTTCGATTCGAATCGCCCAATTGTAGTAGAGTCCGGGACAAAGAAGCTTTATTCTCAACAAGTTGATCCAGGATCCTGTCAAGATCACTTATCGCTAATTGAGCTTCGCAATTATCGCAAAACTTGCAATAGCCTTCTTCTTCGAATCCAAAATACCTACTAATATATGCTTGACGGCATTCACTTGTGAATATGTAGTTCTCAATAGACTCTAACTGGCCTTCCTTTCTCATCTTCTTATCAGCATATACATTATCAGGAAAACCAATCTCGTTATGTCTATGTCTGTAGCCTTTAAAGCTAATTTGATAATCACCTACACTTTTGTGATACTCTCCAAGCTCTAACTTATGAATTCTATTCAGGAATTTGTCCACCATGTGCTCATTCAATTCCGACGTCCTGGCCAAATCCTTTTCATCTATTGCAGTGCTATCCAACAAAACACCATCGTAGTTTCTTAGAATCAATTTTATAAAATTCTCGAACTCAGTTTCCCCACCATCGACTTGCCGCAAATAAGATCTTACCGAATGTTCTTCAAGACTTAAACTGGAGCTGCTTTTAAATTTTTCAGATAAAATCAGATAACCTGCATCTTCAAGTATTTTCATGGAAACGAGGCAAAAGAGCTTGCTGTAATTGTAATTTTTACAAAAGGAATCCAGATCAAAATCCAACCACTGATCACCCACCGCACCTGCGGCTGTATCAAGAAATACAGCCAAATTTTTATAGAGGCTCCTGATCTCTTTTTCTGGAGGAAAATATCTTGCCAGCATCTCGTCAAGATCATTTAAATCCTGAGCACTCCACAAGAGATATGCCGTGGCCTCCAGCCCATCTCTTCCTGCCCTACCAGCTTCCTGAACATAGGACTCCAGACTATCTGGCAAATCATAATGTACAACCACACGTACATTAGATTTATCCATGCCCATCCCGAATGCCTTAGTTGCCACTACAAGCTTAATTTTCGAATTATTCCAATCCCTGACAATAGCCTGCTTTTCTTTTGAAGGCATACCTGCATGGAAAGCATGTGCATCAATGTTTCGATTTTTCAAGGAGCTTTCCAGTCGTTTGGTTTGAATCCGACGACTCACATAAATAATCATTGGTTCATTCGTCATATCTATCAAATGCAAAAGATCTCGCAATTTATTCTCCGTGCGATAAACTCTATAGGCAATATTTTCTCTTACTGGACTTTGGATGATTTGGATTGCATCACAAAGCTTAAGATTCTTTATAATATCCTCCCTGACCTTTATTGTCGCCGTTGCCGTCAAAGCCACCGTATTAACTCCCGGCAGAAGTTTTTTAAACTCGTAAATCTGCCTGTATGATGGTCTGAAATCATGACCCCATTCAGAAATACAATGGGCTTCATCGACAGCAAGAAATGAAATATCCAGTTTACTCAAACGCGCAATCAGCATCCGGGAATGAAGTCTCTCTGGCGATACAAATAGAAATCGAACCTGGTCATCATAGATCACATTATCCAGTAGTCGATCATGGTCTTTTGAAGACTGTCCACCATGCAACATAACGGCTTTTAATCCTCTCTTTTGCAAGGAATAAATCTGATCCTGCATTAATGCAACCAGTGGACTGATTACAAGACATGTACCTCCTCGAATGATGGCAGGTAACTGATAGCATAAGGACTTCCCTGCGCCGGTCGCCATCACGGCCAGCGTATCTTTCCCTGCCAAAATAGACTCGATTACTTCCAACTGGCCTTCCCGGAAATTTGTATAAGCCCAATATTTTTCTAATATCTCTTTATAATCCTGAGACACCTATATACATAATTTTTTGTCTGTATAGTAAACCTATTTGTAGAAGTAAATACTTATTTCAGCATGAATAAAATAATTTAGCACAGCAATTGCATTAAAAGTTTAGCGGAAATATCGCGAAGACGCATTTTGATAAAACGCTCTTAGATAAAATCGCTTTATATTCGCAGCACTTTTGTATTCATCTAAACACAATTAAGCAATATGAAATTACTATTATCCAGTCTTTTGACAACGGTTTTTATTTTCAATCTTAATCTCACTGCACAGGAAGCGGGGTGGCATTTAGGGCCAGCTGACCCTGGCAGTTCAGTAGGTATATCCGCCAACAAACTTTACAGTGAAATACTTAAAAACAAAAATTCGCAAGCTGTAGTAGTGGCTGTTATTGATTCAGGTGTTGACGTTGAACACGAAGACCTGCGTGCTAATGTCTGGATCAATGAAGATGAAATTCCAGACAATGGAATAGATGACGACAATAATGGATACATAGACGATATTCATGGCTGGAATTTTATTGGTGGGACTGATGGAAGAAATGTAGGCCCGGATACTTATGAAGTTACACGTCTTTATGGCAAACTGAAGTATAAGTATGAAAACGCCAACCCGGCCAAATTATCAAAGAAGGATAAAAAAGAATACGAATTGTTTCTTAAGTACAAAGAAGAAGTCGAAAAGGAAATCAAGAATGCTACGAGCCGTCTTGAAAACATTAAGAGAACAGAGGAAAACCTCATGAACAGTCTTGACGCTATAGACAAGGCCATTGGAGAAAAGGAATTGAGTTTTGAGACTTTGAAGTCCATAGATGGTCAGGATAAGCCTTCCTTGGCTATGGGTAAAAACATTCTGCTCGACTTTATTGCACGTGGAGAAGAATTGGTTTCAATCGATTCACTAAAGGCAATGATAGGCAGTGACATCGCAGACGCCATGGAATATTACCAGAACAAGGTAGACTTTGCTTATAACCCGGATTTCGACACGAGGGAAATAGTTGGTGATGATTATACAAACCAGGAAGAAAGATACTACGGCAATAATGATGTAGAGGGTCCGGATGCTTCCCATGGAACGCATGTCGCTGGAATAATTGCAGCGGTCCGCGATAATAATATTGGTATCGACGGTATTGCCAATAACGTACAGATTATGGCTGTAAGAGCAGTTCCTGATGGTGATGAACGTGATAAAGATGTCGCCAATGCTATTCGATATGCTGTAGATAATGGCGCCAGTGTTATCAACATGTCGTTTGGTAAAGGCTTCAGCTGGAATGAAAAAGTAGTGGAAGATGCTATCAAATATGCCGCTGATAATGATGTGCTATTAATTCATGCTGCAGGAAACAGCAGCCAGGACAATGACTCTGCAGATAATTTCCCTAATGATGAATATCAGGGAAAGGGCTTTCTATTTTTCAAGGGAAAGAAAAAGAACTTCAACAACTGGCTTGAAATAGGCGCTTTAAATTATAAGACGGGCGACGAGTTGCCGGCACCATTTTCTAATTACGGTTCTCAGAATGTGGACTTGTTTGCGCCTGGAATGTCCATTCATTCCACCATGCCAAACGATGAGTATCAACCGATGCAAGGTACCAGCATGGCCTCTCCTGTAGTAGCTGGAGTTGCTGCTGTTCTAAGGTCTTACTTCCCTAGCCTGACAGCTGTTCAAGTAAAGAAAATATTGATGGCCTCTGTTTCAAAACAAGACACTGATGTCTTCTTGCCAGGCGACAAGTCTACCCTGGTTCCATTTTCACAATTGAGTGTTACAGGCGGAGTTATAAATGCAGAAAAAGCGGTAAAACTGGCTGAGCAGACGAAAGGTGAGAAAAAGTTAAACGTTAGAAAAGATAAAGTATAAAAGGAAGAGGGCTTCGGCCCTCTTTTTTATTTATTCCTTTAGCCAGATATTATTTTCCCGGTTAACATCTGTTGTACGAACCATAGGATCCAACTCTATAGCCACAATTTCGTCAATACCATAAGGTATATCAATAGTATATTTCGGATGCGTCCAGGGCCAATCCTTTAATACATCAAACTCAAATACATCAAGACCCTTTGATCCGCGCATAATCCTGAGTGGGATGGTATAATATATTTTCTTCCCTGAACGAAGCTCGATGCTTATATCCTGAGGCATAGGCATATTCGAATTATTAGACAGGGTCAATTCCACTTTACCGGTTCCACTTTCTACGATTGTATCAATACCATAATCAATCGTTTTCAAGGTATACATCATATACTCTTTGTACCAGTCGAGTTCAAGTCCAGATTCCTTTTCGAATATCCGTAAAAAATCATTAGGTGTAGGATGCTTGAATTTCCATTCATTAAAATAGCGTTTGAATGCACGATCAAAGCAGTCCTTTCCCACTATATGCTTAAGTTGTATTAAAAACACAGCCCCTTTTGTGTAAGCTGCCTTCCCTGAGGCTGAATTGCTTGAAAAGTGATCCGCATGCGTAGCCAATGGTTCTTCGAATCCTGAAGTCATCCAATGCACCTGTTCTTTTATTTCACCCAGTTGCGGATCATCTCTTACCTTCCCGGGTATCAGTTTGTTTTTTCTTAAGTGGTTCATAATTTCGTTCGAAGCATAGCTGGTAAATCCTTCATCCATCCAAGCGTACAGGCTTTCATTATTGGCCAATACGGTATGATACCAGGCATGCATAAACTCATGTACAGTTACCCCTACAAGACTTTCAATTGGTCTGCGACCAGTAATAAGGGTTCCCATAGGATATTCCATACCACCATCACCACCTTGAATGACTGAATAAACAGGATAGGGGTATTTTCCAAAATGCGCATTCGCATACTGCTCTACCTCATCCAGGATCTCATGCAGTGCCTTCCAGTTGTTCTCAGTAGCTGTCGCCGGATCGTAGAAATAGTGAAATTGGGTACCTGAAGTACTTGTTTTGATTAGATGTTTATAGTTGGGATCAGCTGCCCACATAAAGTCATGCACATTTTCAGCAAGAAAATCCCACTCCAGGTAGCGACTGCTCACGCTGATCGAATCCGCAGAGCCTTTACGCGAATAGCCATGGCCCACTTCATCTGGATTTTGCAAGACTCCACCAGCAGCCACTACAAAATTTCTATCAATTCGAATTTTAACCCTGTAGTCGCCCCATATACCATAAAACTCCCGGACTACGTAAGGATTGGCATGCCAGCCCTGCTCATCGTATTCACACATTTTAGGATACCACTGTGCCATGGAATAAGAAATACCTTCTTTATTGTCTCTTCCAGATCTTCTTATCTGTACCGGCACCTGAGCATTAAACAACAATTCAAAGCGAACAGTTTGTCCCGGCAAAATCATTTCCGGAAGATCAACTTCAAGGATAGTGCCCTCATGATTTATAGCACAGTCCTTCCCATTCATGATAACCGAACGCACCTTTTGGTAGCCTTGTTCTTCTTCGGTTAAAGCAAAAATCCTTGAGCCAATGCGGCGGTCAGGATCAGGCAGGCTTCGAGATCGTACGTCCATCATACTGTTGGGCTGAAAAGCATTGAAGTATAAATGGAAAAACGCCCTGTTCAGGGTGTCTGAAGAATTATTCGTGTATGTAACAATAGACCGGCCCTCTAACTGATGTCTGTCTACATCAAAGTCAATCTCCATGTCATACTTGATCTCCTGTTGCCAATAATTTCCCTGTGAAACAAGGAGTAGAGGGCCCCAAAAGAGAACAACAAAAATTAATTTCCTATTCATGTAATCAAAACTTTAGACGAGATCCTCTTCCCGGGCTTCTACCCTGCTAAATAATTTACCGAAGGAACCCCAGTTGTATCTGTACTTACATACCAACAAAAAAGTAAGAGAAATGATCACAAACCCTAGCGTCATTAAAACAGGATCCAATTCCTGTGTCAGAAAAAGTGAATCCGTCCTGATGGCAGCTCCTTCGTAGCCCACGAAAACAGCACCTGTAAAGTTTGTTGCTGCGTGAACACCAAGAGCTAACTCCAGGCTATCATCCATAAGTGTCATTACCCCAAGGACTAGGCCAGCGGAGACATAATATATTTGCATGACGCCATATCCAAATTCTGTGACTTCCGGATTCATAGAGTGCACAAAGCCGAACATGAGTGATGTAAGTATGAGTGGAATGCATTTAAGATTTAAACCAGCCTTTCTTAATATTGACGAGTTGCCGATCCCCTGCATAAGGTAACCACGGAAGAAAAACTCTTCTGTACTTGTCTGGACCGGTAAAAGAAACAAGGATAATAGGAGTAATGGAATGAAGGTATTCCACTGAAACTGGAAACTGTAATTTTCAGGGCTGAAACCATATACTACTGCTTCAAGTATGAGTGATAAAACCAGCCAGAAACCAAATCCAAAAAATATTTTAGGCCAGTCTACGCGGGAACTTGGTGTCACCAGGGTCCTGAACTCTCTTTGATGCAATGGCTTAAATATAAAGTAGAAAGCTGCAAAAGCACCAAGGAACATAACCAGCAGGAGCGTAAAGCCCATATTGCTGCTGATATCGAACATTGAGAAATCCGGATCACGACCAAACTCTTCCAGGGCAGCGGCACCCAAGTCAGGATTCTCTGCAACAGCTCTGCCTATAGCGAGGTATAGGGGAGTTTGACCGATAACATAACCAGCCAGTACAACTAAAATGACTATTATATATCGCCACCAATGATTATATCCTGTTTGGGCTCTTTGAAAAAACATGCATCTTCTTTTAAGCGAGGCGCCAAAATTAAGGATAGATTGTCAATAAAAAGCTCTTTTGCGAAATTTCTTAGGCCTCGGTATTCATATTAATTATATATATCTTTGATGGTATAAAAAGCTTTAACAGGAAATGAAGAACAAATTCAATTGGGCTATAATTTTCATAGTTGCAGGTGCTATTCTAAGATTAGTTCCTCACCCGCATAATGCCACGCCAATCGCAGCCATGGCATTGGCAGGAGGACTATACCTTGGTCAGAAGTACCTTAGCTATGTGATACCTTTCTTGACTTTATTTCTATCTGATTTAGTACTCAACAATACGATCAACAGATTATTTTTTACCGACCAAACAGGCTTTATCATCTGGAGTGACTATATGTGGTTTGGCTACCTTGCTTTCGGTCTCACAGTGGTATTGGGTAGCTTTCTTAGGAATCTTAATAAAGCTCAAATAATTATTGGTGGTGCCATGGCGTCAAGCCTGTTGTTTTTTGTAATCACTAATACCGGCACCTGGCTTATCGGCAGCTTATACCCTAATGACTTTATGGGACTGATGGCCTGCTATGCTGCCGCCATACCTTTTTTCATCAATACTCTTTTAGGCAACCTGGTATTTACTGCTTTATTCGTTTTAGGGATAGGATATGCCAATCAATTTGCTCTTGACACCAAGAATGCCTGATTGTATTTTGAGGCAGGCTTCGGCCTGAACGAGGTCTATTCCTCTTCTGAGTTCTTCTTATTTGTTTGCTCTCTAGGGTATTCGATCCGGATATGATATATACTTCTGAGCAGTGAGCTGAAAACGGTCTTACATTTTTCAAGTTCCTGGAATGATAGTTCTGATTCAATCAGTTGTTCATTTGCCAATTTCAGATCGATTATTTTATCGATAAGTTGATCAATGTCCTGCCCCGTTGGATTTTTTAAACTCTTGGATGCTGCCTCAATAGAATCTGCCAGCATGAGAATAGTTTGCTCTTTTGTTTTAGGCTTGGGTCCTGGATATCTGAACAGGCTTTCATCAAACTGCCTGCCCGGTTCTTCCTTAAGCTGTGTTCTGTAAAAGTATTCTACGCGAGTTGTCCCGTGATGCGTGGCAATAAAATCAATCAAGAGCTTGGGCAAATTGGCATTTTTAGCCATTTTCTCCCCTTCGATCACATGATCTATGATGATGCGTGCGCTTTCGAAATTGGTAATCTTTTCATGTGGATTGGACCCCATCGAGTTTTCAATAAAATATTCAGGCTGTTTGGTTTTTCCTATATCATGGTAAAGGGCTGCCGTTTTGACAAGAAGGCTGTCGGCCCCAATCTCTTTGGCTGCTGCTTCAGAGAGGTTTGCAACCTGCAAGCTATGTTGCAATGTACCGGGTGCTTTTATTGACAGATCCTTTAAAAGGGGCTTGTTCATGTCTGCAAGCTCGGCCAGAGTAATCGTGGAAGTAAATCCAAATATTTTTTCCAGCATTGGAATAAAAGGATAGGCCAAAAGCAGCAGTAAAGCGTTAATGCACAACCAGATAAACACCTGGCTTTCATCAGGTATTATGGTCCCTGAATTGATGATAGCCAATCCCAGGTAAGCCAACAAATAGGTGCAGAGAATAACGAGAATAGCAACAAAAAACTTATTCCAGAAACGGGTTTCAGTCATTACCAGAACGGTAACAATACCTGCCAGTATCTGAAGAAATATGAATTCATATCCTAACTCGATCAGGAAGCTTGCGATAAGTATAACGACGATATGTATTACAAGGGCAAGCCGGCCATTATAAAAATTCAATACAACGATTGGCGTAATGCAAAACGGGATCAGGTAGACATTTAGGCCTTGGCTGTTGCTCACAAAATAGACTATGATGCTGTAGATAACTGGCCAGATTATCAAAAAGACGACTCCCCGGACCGATTGGCAACTTTGAGGGAAATATTTATAGGCATAAAGGACCAATGCGCCAATAATGAGCATTGTCAAAATAAAATGCCCTATAAAATAAATCCAACCGCCACTCAGGATACTTGAGTTATCCATAGTTGTAGGTAAAAACTGGTCCAGGGTCTGATTCAGGGCATTGGTTATAAATTGCCCTTTGGCAACCACAAGACTGCCGGCCTGATAATTTACGGTAGATTCTATAATGCTGTCCTGTTGTATCTGAATCACTGCTGTAAATGGTGATTCTGTATAGACATTATCGTATTCCCATTTCTGACCAATACCGTACTGATGATCTATGGCCTTTTTGCTGGGAAAGAATAGACAAATGATACTGACCCCGAGTATGATGACCAATAATTTGGGTATGTCCTTGAAACCAAAACCATATGAAAACTCCTTATCTGCCATTATCACTTTCTATATCAAGCTTTAGTCCACTTTTCTTCATCAAGACCATCAAGGTGGGTCAGATACCTCGCCAGAACAAAAAAATAGTCTGAAAGCCTGTTCACAAAAGGTATAATAAAATCATTAAGTTTCTCTATCTCTGACACACTTATTATACGTCGTTCAGCTCTTCTGCATACTGTTCTGCAAATATGAGCATAGGCTATCCGTCCATTGGCTCTGGGCAAAATAAAGCTCTTTAACTCTGGTAAATCTTCAGAGTAGCGATCCATCGTAGACTCCAGGAGCGCAATCCATGAATCTTTAAGCTGGGGCAAATAATCATTTGCTGTGCCGTCCGAAGCAAGGTGACTTCCCACATCAAAAAGCACTTCCTGTAAGGGCATTAATATATCCAATACCTCCTTTTCCGGACACATGCTCAGAAGATAGCCAATGTGACTGTTTAATTCATCTACAGTGCCGTAGGCCTCGATTCTAACATCATCCTTACTCAGCTTTGTACCTCCAAACAAAGAGGTACGCCCCTTATCCCCGGCTTTTGTATAGACTTTCATACCAAATAGATGTATAGCGAAAGTATACATATTTTGCTGAACTTGCGATGTTTCAACAGCTATTGATGCAGATTGTATCTGTGAGCTTCGTCACTGCTGAGAATGATGTTTTCATTTTTTTCATCAGATTCCAAAAGCCCATCTCTCAGCTTAATTATTCTGTGCGCGTGCAAGGCAATATCCGGTTCATGTGTTACAACAATCACGGTATTTCCCCTGTTATGAAGTTTTTCGAAGATATCCATGATCTCTACAGATGTCTTCGTATCGAGATTACCTGTAGGTTCATCAGCAAGTATGATACTGGGATGGTTCGCCAGGGCCCTGGCAATTGCTACTCTCTGTCTCTGACCACCTGATAATTCATTTGGTTTGTGATGCACCCTGTCTCCAAGGCCAACAGTATCAAGCACATCAGCAGCACGCTCAATACGTTGCCTCTTGTTCATGCCAGAATATACCAGAGGCAATGCCACATTATCAAGAGCTGATAGCCTTGGCAACAAATTGAAGGTTTGGAAAACAAAGCCAATTTCCTTGTTCCTGAAATTCGCCAGTTCCGAATCAGACATTTGGCTTACGTGAGCGTCTTTAAAATAGTAATCGCCCGAAGTCGGGGAATCCAGAAGTCCAATAAGGTTCATCAAGGTGGACTTACCTGAACCAGAAGGTCCCATAAGAGCTACATACTCATTTTCACTGATATTCAAAGAAACTCCATTCAGAGCATGTACAAGCTCTGTACCCATAACGTATATCTTCTTGAGGTCCTGAATTCTGATAAGCTGATTATCCATTTTTCTTTTTTATGATTTTGGGAACAGCAAAATACTCACCCTTTTTACTTGAACAATTCTGGAATACCGGATTCAATGGAAGTGATTCTGAGAGAAGATCGGGCCGCAATCTCTGAATCCTGGTTTCTTCATGCCTGTTTACATCAATTTGAACAGACCTCAACGCATCAATCATATCCAGGATCTTTTTCAGCTCGGAAGCCATTTCCTCCCTCACTTCTACTGAAAGTTTCAACATAGAAAGATCTTCCAACTTTGAAATTATAGTATTATCCAATTTCATGTCAATAATTTAGATGTTCACCATCTCATCTCCCACTAAATGACTATTTTGGCCAATCAATTTCCAAAAGACTCAAAGAATGGATAATGCAGGATAAGGATTCGAAAATAAAACATATCGCTGTATCCGGAAACATTGGAGCCGGCAAAACAACTTTATCGGAGTTGTTGGGCAAGCATTACGACTGGGAGGTACAATATGAAGACACAAACACAAACCCTTATCTCAGTGACTTTTACGAGGACATGCATCGCTGGTCTTTTAACCTGCAGATCTATTTTCTGAACAGCCGATATAAGCAAATTCTTGACATACGCAGCGGTGACAAAGTAGTAATACAGGATCGAACCATATATGAAGATGCCTATATTTTCGCACCTAACCTGCATGAAATGGGGCTCATGTCGAAAAGAGATATGGAAAACTACAGTACTTTGTTCCATATCATGACAGGACAAATCAAACCACCCGATCTGTTAATTTTCCTGAGAGCCAGCATTCCAAAGCTCGTAGAGCATATCCAGAAGCGCGGTCGGGAATATGAAGGATCAATCAGTCTTGATTATCTAAAGCGTCTTAATCAAAAATATGAAAACTGGATTTCTGACTATAATATTGGAAAGCTCCTCATCATCGACGCTGACACAATGGACTTTAAAAAGAATCAGGAGGATTTTGGTCATGTCATAGAACAAATAGACTCTAAACTTTTTGGGCTTTTTTGATTTATTTATAAAAAGCCTTCCATGAATTATCAAGATCTTAAAGCCGAACTCGACAAACAACAGGTCACCTTACTTGCCGTTTCCAAGACCAAGCCTGTGAATGATATACTAAAACTGTATAATTTAGGGCAGAGAGACTTTGGTGAAAACCGGGTTCAGGAGTTATTAGAAAAAAAAGATCTGCTGCCCAATGACATTCGATGGCACCTTATTGGTCATCTCCAGAAAAACAAGGCCAAATACCTGGCTGACTTTGTATATATGATCCATTCCATTGACAATCTCAAATTGGCAGGGCTTGTCAATAAAGAAGCATCTAAAGTCAATAGAAAAATAAACGTCCTGCTTCAAATTAAAATAGCCAAGGAGGACAGCAAATTCGGATACGACTGGCTTCAATTACTCGAGGATATGGATTCATTGCTTCACATGGAATATCTTAACATCAAAGGAGTGATGGGTATGGGCACTTTCACTCAAGACAAGCTTATCACGCATGCCGAATTCGAACAGTTGCATGACTACTACAAAATATTAAAAGAGAAATATTTTAAGAACTCAAACAGTTTCAGTGAAATTTCTATGGGCATGTCCGAAGATTACAAGATTGCTTTGGAACATAATACAACAATAGTACGGATTGGTTCTTTGCTCTTCGGCAGTCGTACCTGAATGATTATATTTTGACAAAGCGCGCCCAACGTTTTATCCCGCTGGAGCCCAAAATTTCTATTGCATACATTCCCTTTTTCAATCGATCAACCGGGACTTTACTGTAGCCTTCAAAGCTGTAAACAAATCTGCCAGAATAATCATAAAACCGAAGCACGCAGGTTTCCTCACTATTGAGCCCTTTGATATCAATAGATTGTCCTGCAGGATTAGGTACCACAAACAGGTGTTCAGATCTATCAAATGCATCTATACTGCTTGTATGCATAAGGTCTGTCTTGAAAAATGAAAGACCTCCTCTAATGTTTCCAACTAGAATTTCCAGAAAGCCGTCATCATCAAAATCATAAACTGCAGGAGCAGACCAATAGCCCTCTTCAAGATAACCCAGCTTATCATCCAACAATGGCACTTCTTCACTCGCTTCCGCCATTCCACTTAAATCATAAAGGGATATTCGGCCTCTTGAAGATCCTACAAAAAGCATTTCCTTTCCATCAAGATTAAAAATATATGGCGCTGCTCCTCCCCTCGCACTTGTTGATGTAGAGAAATTGACACGAATTCTTCCAAATACAGGTGAATTAGGTGATTGTGCTTCATCCGGATCAAATAATGGATTCCCTGCAGTCCCTATATTTTCGAAGTAGTTGATATTTCCTGTCAGAAATTCGCCACTAAGGGGATCACTGTATCCATTTGTATTACGTTCACCTATCAAAATATCATTGAGGCCATCCTTATTGGCGTCAATGATACACGGACGGATACGCTGGCCAGAATTTATTCCCATCCATTCATAAACGGGTGAAGCAAAGCTGAATATATTGCCGGGCCCAGCCGTATTCTCAAAGAAATATAGTTTTCCCGATTCATCTCCAATCAACAGGTCCATATCCTGATCCTGATCAAGGTCACCAAAACAGGCAGCCGGATTGGAAGAGCTGGAAGAGTATTGGGAGAAATTGAGATAGTCAGGATCAACCAGCTCGAATTGAGGTGCCTTCCTGGTCCCAGTGTTTTCGTAAAGAACCAACCTCATGTCATTGCTTACACCTTCAAAAGGTCCCGCCGCAGCTATGACTATATCCATCAAACCATCAGCGTTGTAATCAGCAAGGGCCGGAACACTGAGGCTTCCCAAATCTATGGTTTCGCTACTGAAAAGGCTTTCCGATTCAAGAGTATATGGCGACTTATCAGAACCCTTATTTCTATAAAAATGAATGTTGTTAACATTCCTAGCAGAACTGAGTGCATTGGGTGCTATCAGTATATCTTCAAATCCATCATTATCAACATCGAGATTGAATCCTGCCAGAAAAATCGGCATGTCTATGGATGTATCGTAAATTGGGAAATTAGAATCCAGGAAATTCATAAAGGCCGATTGTCTGGAACCTCCATTTTCAAGATAAACCATACCGTTGTACGTCAAATCTCCAAGCAAAAGGTCATAATCCATATCCCCATCCGGATCAAAGGCCATGACTGTAGAACCCGAATGCGGTCCCGACTTTTGGTCTGGATCATATGAGTCCTGTAGATTAGTTGCACAAAGCTCAGGGTTATCGCTCAATGTTATGGATTGAGAGAGTCCACTCTCAAGGAATTTCCCAAAACAGAAATCTTCGATATTAAAGTCCATGGTATCGGAAGGCAATCCCTTTTCAACCTGGTTGTTTTTATTGAAATAGACATAAGAGCCCACTTCATCAAAACTCAGTATATCCAGATCTCCGTCGTGATCTACATCAACTATAGCAGGGATATCTGTCACAGCATTATAGACCTGCCCGTAAGGGAGATTATTCCAAATAATATCTGCACTACCCTGCGGCCTGCCCATCCTCCTAAGGGTATAAACATATTCATTCCCCAGCATTTCAGCCTGGTAAAGGCTTAAGCCGGCTGCTCCCTGAGGTATAGAAGAGCAGAACAAATCAGCAAGTCCATCTCCATTAAAATCGCGCATCAAAGCAAAGCCTTCCATGCTTTTTGGAAAAAACCGGTTGTAGTATTTAGTGAATTCAAAATCAAGATTCCCTGTGGCTTTGCGAATAAATACTGATGAAACACCTCCATTCTTATCAAAAACATAGATATCATTCAAACCGTCATTATTCATATCTACAGCAGAAAACTGTGGTGCCTCAAAGCCTCCTGTGAAGGGATAAGTCAATTGCTCCCCCTCTTTCATGACTGGTGGACTGAACTGTTCGTAATATTGGCCATGTACCAATGGAATGCATATCGTTATAACGAAAATGATAAAACCTGTTATCCGCAAAGGCTTAATGTGATTCATTCAATTCATTTTGTAATGAAAGTGTCCAGTCCCGAGCTGTAGCTCAGGAATCAAACATAAAGGTAGTACTATAATGCTATCAATAATTCACAGATCATAGAACTTTACGACAAAAAATATGATTTAAATAATGAAGCTCGTATTCCATACCTTTATTAATTATTAAATTTAAAGATAGCTAATTACATATATATTATATTTGTAATATGAAATCTGAAATCAGATCCCTTATTTTTACTTTGCTGGTATGTCTTTCATGCCTCGGCATTTACCATGTCTGGCACAACAGACACATCCTAGAGATAGAAGATAATTTTGGGCGACTCATATCCGAAAAACAAAATGAGGCTCTCTACAATAACGCCAGGTTCAGGGCACCCCTGGATACGGATATATTCATAGAAGCGGCCGATTATGCCCGCAAGGCCGTGGTTTCCATAAAGGCGGTTCAGGTCAAAGGGAACAGCATAATAAAAGACAAGTATACGAGAACCAATGGTTCAGGCGTGATCATTGCCTCAGATGGTTATATCATTACAAATAATCATGTAATTGAAGACGCTGATATTATCAGTGTTACTTTGGATGATAAACGCGAGTATGAAGCTGAGATACTGGGATATGACAATGCCACTGACCTTGCTGTTCTTAAAGTAGATGCTACCGGACTTGACTTTCTTCAATTTGGTGACTCTAACGAAGTGAAAGTGGGTGAATGGGTTTTGGCAGTAGGAAATCCTTTCAAATTGCAATCCTCCGTTACTGCCGGCATCGTAAGTGCCAAAGCACGGGATATCAACATCTTTGATCGGCAAGGCATTGAATCATTTATTCAAACAGATGCCGCAATAAATCCCGGCAACAGTGGAGGAGCTCTCATAAATACAGGTGGCTATCTTGTAGGCATTAATACTGCCATTCTCAGTCGATCAGGAAAGTATGAAGGATTTTCCTTTGCCATACCAAGTTCTATCGTGAAAAAAGTAGTCAACGATATCCGGGAGTACGGTGCTGTGCAGAGAGCCTGGCTAGGTATAGCTGCAAGCGATATCAATATGGGAAAAGCCGAATCTATTGGCCTGAAGTTTATTGGTGGCGTTATGGTTGACCTGGTTGATAAAGCTTCCGCAGGTCAAAACGCAGGACTCAAGTCAGGTGATGTCATAACACATATCAATGACAGACCCACTCTGACAGTCTCTTCATTTCTTGAGACCATGGCTCAATTCAGCCCAGGGGATAAGGTGACGATTGAGTACATTCGAAATTCCCAAAGCTTCAACACACAAGCCGAGTTAATGAATCAACTGAACTCAACTGACAAGATAGCTGTCAGAACTGATAAAATCCTAACCGATTTAGGTTTTGAATTGCGCAATCTGGATACAGCAGAAAAAAGCAGACTCAACACTTCAGGAATATTGGTTGTGAGCGTATTGAGAGAATCTTTAATTGACTCTATCAATATGGATCCGAGCTACATTATCACTAGTGCCAACGGCCAGGAAATCACTTCCGTAGATGCGTTTATTGATTTCCTCAAGAATACAACTGGCAGAGTTGAATTAAAAGGATTTTATGAAAACTGGCCCGGCGAATACCCTTATGTATTTTCCATAACGAATTAACATTATCTGTGCTATTTTGTAAATCACCAAGACATATACTCATCATATTCAATTAATGCCCTTATTGAACTTCAGGCTTTACATTCCCATTAATAATACACATGGACAACTCAATCAAAATGGGAACAAAGAAGATCAGTCTCGAAAGAATTAACGATGCTGTTAACTTCAAGGCAACAAACGAAGCTGGACAAAGCATACTGCTGGATGGTACTCCGGACCTAGGAGGAATAGGAAACGGAGTAAGACCTATGGAAACTCTATTGATGGCTTTGGCGGGTTGCAGTGCCATCGATATAGTTATGATTCTTGGAAAAATGCGACAAAAACTGGAAGATATCAAACTTGATATAACCGGCACTACCGAACAAGTCGAAGATTACACAGCCTATACCAACATACACATGCAATTTGAAATGTGGGGTGATCTTAAAAATGAAAAAGTCGAACGTGCTATTCAACTTTCTATTGATAAGTATTGCTCAGTTGCCAAGGCCCTTGATAATAAATCAGAAATAAGTTTTGATTTCAATATACATGACCCCGAATAATAGGATTTAAATTAAAGTGATGAATAATATAATATGACTTTAAATATTGATTATCAATTTTTTACAATATTCAATATAGCGTTATTATTTTTTGATAATATCCCGTAAATCCAGCAACAAGCGATTATCTTATTAGCTCGTAAGACGAATATTAGCCATTATAAAATAAGACTAAGATGAACTCATAAAAATGATGTATCTTTTAAAAATATTGTACAATAGCAACGCCTAAATCGTATAGATATATAACAAATTATTACCGATGAAAACGCCATTTGTCAGATTATCATTCACCCTGATCTCATTATTTATAGGATCACTTCATTTGCAATCGCAGTTTATCTTCAACAGAATTGAAGCAGATCCGGACCTGCAAGAGTTTGAGGAGGCTATTATCCGTGCCGGTCTCAGAAATACCTTCAATAGCTTTGGCAACATCTACACCATCTTTGCACCATCTAATGATGTATTCCCTTTACTTCCGGGAAGTTTGACGCAGGAGCAAGTTAGAGATATCGTACTGACACATTGTGTCAACGGATTTTACAAATCCAACAATCTGGTCAATGGATTCTCTATTACGACCATGAACCAGCGCAACCTGACTGTGAAAAAGAATTCTGACGGCATATTCATAAACGGGGCTAAAATAATCGAGCGTGACCTATTTGCCACGAATGGTATACTTCATAAAATTGACAGCTATATCCCTCTCGACCAGACAACAAGAACAACTGTATTGTCAAGAATAGAAAACAGTCCCAATCACACGATACTTGAAAATATAATCAAGAATGCCGGATTGGAAGATAGATATACTGGCAACAACATGATTACATGCTTTGCCCCTACTGACGAAGCATTTAATGCCTTGTCTCAAGCCAAACTCGACACGCTTTTAGGCACCAATGTAAACTACATTGAGAATTACCTGATGTATCATGTCATTGACAGTCTTATACAAACTAACCAATTTAAAAATGGTGGTGAACTCACCGCAGCCAATGGACAAACAATAAGTGTAACGGTCGATATTAACGGAACATTCGTCAATAATATAAAAGTCATATTCACAGGCCTACCGGCAGATAACGGTATTTTATATGTGATACAGCAGGTCCTTGTACCTGCACCTATACCTGCATTGACCATTGCAGACTATATTGAACAAAGTGAAGACCACACCATCCTCAAGAACCTGGTTTTATCATCGGGATTGAGGCCAACGTTAGATGCCGATACACCTGTTAAAACATTCTTCGCGCCTACTGATACAGCCTTCAATTTACTAAGCGATGCCTTGCTGGATGAACTTACCGCGGACCCTACAGGTTTGCTGGCAGATGTACTTAGCAACCACCTTCTCATTGGTAAATTTTACAGAAATGATCTCATTGAAGAAGAAGTAAAACAGGCTGTCAATAACTTTATTCTCAAGTTCATAGAAGATGACTTTATGTACTTTGTCAATGATGCACGCTTTGTAATACACGACATAGAGGTCGACAATGGATTGGTTCATGTTATTGATGCCGTGCTGACTGAAGAATTAAAGTTTACCGTTAAAAACATTCTTGAAAACAACGAAATCCTGACCGGCTACAACTCTTATATTGTAGAAGGCAATCTCGATGATCTGCTTGATGGCACGGGCCCTTTTACCGTATTTGCTCCAAGTAACCAGGCGATGGTTACTTTACCTTCCAATGTGCGTGAGCAAATTGACAATGGAATGACAGATCAACTTATTGAGTTTCTATCAAACCACATTATAGAAAATGAACTCCTCGCTGACGATTTGAATAATGGTATCGTTTTCAATGCGAGAAATGGCTTTCTGATAAATGTAAGTACCGATAGCAGCAATGATATATTTCTGAACAACTCCATGATTACTGTTCAAAACCTTATTGCTGATAATGGTGTAGTTCATATTATTGATTTGGCTTTATTCCCTGATCAGGAGCCTTCAACAATATATGAATACGTGGAAGCCAATAACAATCATTCCATTTTAAAGAATGCCATTGATCTGGCTGGACTTGAATTTATATATAACGGCGTTGGCCCATTGACCTTGTTTGCACCTACTAATGCAGCATTTGACAATATTCCTGACGAAGTACTTGGTGCTATACTGAATGGGCCACAATCTGGAATTACCGATCTGCTTTTAAGACACACCCTCGATGATGACTATTCAGCAGCCGACCTGTTGGCACTCATGACAAGAAATAATGTCAACGCTGAAGAATTGGTTTTCACTACAATCAACAATGATGTTTATGTCAACAACTCCAGGATTGAGGTCATAGATTTACAATTTGATAATGGCATTGTTCATGTTATGGATGCTGTCATTGTCTTGCCAGAAGAACAAAACACCATAATGGATGTGGTCGAAAACAGTGCAGATCATACTATTCTTGAAGAGGCTATCAATGCGGCAGGTCTATTTGACAAATATGAACTAGAAACTTCATTGACACTGTTTGCTCCTACAGACGCTGCCTTTAATGCTTTGCCTACATCAATGCTAAATGATCTTCTGGCTGATCCAAACGGTTCACTGAGAGATCTTATCCTGTATCACAGCCTCGATGACAGGCTTGAATCCACAGACTTGACAGAAGGATTAGTCCTGACTACATCCTCTGGAGAAGAGCTCGAGGTATTTATAGATGGTTTGGACATATTCATTAATGAAGCACTGATCAGTGTAAGAGATGTGGTCGCCGACAACGGTATAGTGCATGTTATGGATGCTGTAATTCAACCTATTGTCATTAGAAATACTGTTTATGATGTCATATCGAACAGCAGTAATTTCTCCTTGCTGAAAGAGGCTATCGATGCCGCAGGCATAGACCAATTATTGATTAATGATCCAACCATAACTGTATTCGCCCCAAGCAATCAGGCTTTTCAGAACATTTCGCAGGATAGCATTGATGCATGGATGTCGGATCCTGATGGCTTGCTTAGAGAAATCTTACTTTACCATACATTCGACCGCTTGCTGCCGACAAGCAACATGTCTGACGGTCTGAATATCGTAATGGCCAATGGCGAAACTGCTGTAATCTCGGATCGGTTCGATGGCTTATATATCAACGATTCAAGACTGAGCACCCCTGACATACCAGCTGACAACGGATATGTTCATGGCATTAACAGCTTTTCCATGCCTATCATTGAACCTGTTACTGTATATGATATTATCTCTTCACAAGAAGAGCTTAGCATATTCAAAGCGGCGGTTGATGCTGCGGGTTTTGATGCTGTCTATAATGATGCCGAGTTGATTACCGTATTTGCGCCCAATGATGATGCATTCAATTCACTTGATCAGGGCATTTTGAATGAGCTACTAGCAGACCCTAACGGACTGCTCGCATCACTTATCAACTACCACAGTCACGATGGACTATTACTGACAAGCCTCATGGCTAATGGCCTCAATATACCCATGAATAACGGAGAATCTGTTCTGGTAAGCTTTGATGGCAACGACATTTTTATAAACAATGCCAAAATTGTTATTAGTGATCTTGAAGCTGACAATGGTGTCGTGCAGCTTATTGATGCTGTCATCATGCGAGAAGAGGTAGAGCGTTATACGGTTTATGACATCATCAGCACAAATCCCAATTATACTATACTTAAAACCGCAGTGGACGATGCAGGTCTTGATGTCATCCTGCAAGACGCAGAGATGCTCACAGTATTTGCGCCGACAGATCAGGCATTTTACAGTCTCGGCTCTGCCCTGCTAAACCAACTCATGGCTGATCCAAACGGGATGTTGGCTGAACTCCTGTCGAACCACACCTATGGTGAGCTGCTTCCATTCGCATCCATGATGGATGGCTTGGACATTGAAATGGAAGGTGGTTATACCGCAAGTATTTCCCTCCGAAGTGACGGATTTTATATTGATGATGCCAGGATTATACTTTATAATGTCATGGCGGACAACGGGATTGTTCATATGATCAATGCTATTGTAAACCCTCCTATAATATCTTCTGCCGATGTATTGGACAAGCCCACATACAGTATTTACCCCAATCCGGCTAATGATCGTCTATATATAAAAGACCACAGCTTTGGGACAGACAAACCATCCATTAAAATATACGATTCAGCCGGCAGATTACTTGAACAATGGAACAATCAAAACCTGGATAAGTTCCTTGATGTCAGCGGGCTAAGCCAGGGGCAGTATTTTCTTCTTATTGACAATAAAGCCTCCATCCTTGTAGAAAGTTTTATCAAGCTGGAATAAGAGATTCGTTTAATAAGGAAATAAGCAGGAAAGAACAGGAAAAACAGATCCTGCGCTTTTTTTATATTAGTGAGTGACATCTTGTTATGGACCGAATGATACTGTTTTTAAGAGATATTATAATTGAATCTATTTTCTGGGTTCCTGGTCTTATTTTAATTGATAGACTGATTGAAGGCCATTACGATATATTTGACAGTAGCATCTGCGCTCTATTCCTTTGCTTTATATTCAACATCCTAAATCATGTAAACCTCATTGCTGGTTTTAAAAGAATTGGGATACAAGATGTTTCCTTAAACGCTTTAAAGAAAAGGCTTCATCAAAGCTTTAACAGCTCTTATAATTTAGAAGAGCTTAACGAGAATCTCAAAGCCTATGCACAAAGCCATAAAATGGAGCAAGCATCAAGTGAAAATCAGATAGTTTTTCTTCTAAAAAGAAGAAAAACGCTGATATCTATGATCAGGCCACGGCAACAGATCATACTTAAATATCAATCCGAAAATGAGTTTGAGATATGGGCAGAACCTAAGCCCTTCATGTCTATTTATTTGTACAGGTGCATATCCTTTATAGAACAACTAAAAGCCCTTATAAAGGAAAACCATCTTCATGACTCTTATGTCAATAAAGAAGAAATCTTTCTTTAATTCCCATTGAGTCAAATGCGTATAGACCAGGAATACTATGGTATTCGCAATTTACTGAAGGCTTTACGCATAGTCGCAATGATTGATTTGTATAGCTATGGCGCAAACTTTTTCTTGATCAGAAAGAGGACAAGTAATTTTAATCAAAATTGTGTATGACCTTGACTCTACCTTGACATATAAATATAAAGCCCTGTAATTCAACAACTTACAAGGCTTTAAAGTGACCACGGAAGGAGTCGAACCCTCAACCTCCTGAGCCGTAATCAGGTACTCTATCCAATTGAGCTACGTGGCCTTTTAATTTATGCTAGAATGTTTCAATGAGTCATTTGATCACCGAATCATTAAATAAATGCCTCCTTTTGAAGCGCTTGCAAAGTAAATATTTATTCCTTTAGATTGCAAATCAAAGATTAAAAACAGCAAGCTTAGAAATATAATATATCGACTGATTTTTGTAGTATTAGTAATGGGTCTCCAAACCGAAAAAAACTTTCAAAGCATTCCTAAAGGCCGATTCATTTTAATCTTATATACTGGTAACTGCAGCCAGAACTATCCAAAAAATATGTCGAACCTCATCCAGTGTGTTATGACCGATATCACAAATTCAGCAAAAGGGAAGGCTTAAAGCCTGGGATGAAATGCGACCTTTAGCAGACACCTTTGAAGAATTCTTCAGTAGAGCTTAAATAATGAATACGATGCGTGACATATAAGATACCGCAATATAATTTTGGGATGAAATTTGGACACATAAGCTCCAAGCAAGTGAAAAGGAAGAATAATTTATTCAGAAAAAATTATCCGAGGTCAAAGCTCTCCATGCTATATTTAGACCAAAAGATAGCTTTGAGAGATTTCCTTTTTTTAATGTCTGCCCTATTCCTGCTTTCAGCTTTATACTTATCCTCATGCAAGCAGATAAAAACCGAAGTCCCAGCACAGAAGACAGAGACTTTTACGATAAGTTTCGGTTCTTGCAATAAAGAAGATGAAGCGCAAGACTATTGGCCTCATATTGCTGCTCTCAATCCTGATCTGTGGATATGGATGGGAGATAACATCTATGGAGACTCAAATGATCCGGATTTCATAGCAAAAGCATATCAGGTACAGAAGGGAAACAGCTACTACCAGAAATTTATTGCCAATCACCAGATTTTGGGCACCTGGGATGACCACGACTATGGTATGAATGATGGTAATAAAAACTATATGTACAAGGAAGAATGCAAAAAGCTTCTAATCGACTTTCTGGACTACCCTGAAATCATATCCACTGCCAAACGTGAGGGCGTATATCATGCCAAAGATCTGGCAGAAGGAAGGATTAAAGTACTGCTCCTCGATACACGGAGCTTCCAGGATGTCCTTGAAAAAAATCCGGATCCTACATCACGATACCATTCTTCTGAGAATGGCGACATTCTTGGTGAAGAGCAATGGGAATGGCTGGAAACAGAACTGCAAAAGAGCCAGGCCGCATTAAATATAATTGTCAGCAGCATTCAATTCCTCGCCGAAGATCAAGGCTTTGAAAAATGGGCAAATTTTCCCTCTTCAAAAAAACGCTTCATAGAAATGCTTAAAAATAATGGCGATAAAAAATGCCTTGTACTCAGCGGTGATCGACATATTGCCGAAATCAGCCGTCAAGAATTTCCACAACTTAACTATCCACTGTATGATATCACATCCTCAGGCCTGACCCACAGCTATGAAACGGCGACAGAAAACAATAAGCACCGCATAGATTCGCTGGTACGTATCAAGAATTTTGGAAGTCTGAAAGTATTTCTTTCGGAAGGGCTGGACTCCAGCATCGTCAGGATTCACGCCATAGATGGTCGTACACTCATAAAACACAAACTGGAACTATGATAAGCCGCCAGAGGATGACCTCCGCGTGTGAAGACTCAAAATACGCCTGGCTTCAATGCTGACCTCGGGTCTTTTTCGAAACCCCCATATCTTATCGCGAGCATACTTCGATTGCACTTTAATATCAACTATGGGCGTAGGATAATCATCCCCTATTATGACTTGACGAAAGCTTTGCTCCATAGCTGTCATCTTCCAAGGTTCATGAATATGATGCGCCGGAATATTTGATAGCTCAGACACCCATTTCTTAATAAAATCACCAGATGGATCCTGTTCAATGGATTGTTTGACAGGGTTATATATACGAATTGTATTCACGCCTGTAGTACCTGCCTGCATCTGTACCTGCGGATAGTGAATGCCGGGCTCGAAATCAAGAAACTGTTGAGCCAGGTAAGGCGCTCCCATCTTCCAGTTGATATCAAGCTGATGACATAAAAAAGATATGAGCATAGCCCGCATCCTGAAATTAATCCAGCCGGTTGCTATCAAGCAACGCATGCAGGCATCAATCAATGGATATCCTGTATTACCCTTCTTCCATGCCTCAAGATATTTAGGCTTGTTACTGAATGCTAAAGCTTCATAAGCCTTATTGATACACCGGTATTCATAGGCACATTCCGTTTCAAACTTTTGAATAAAATGAGATCGCCATTTCAAACGTGTCAGGGCAGCACTATATGCTCTTTTGCCCTTTGAAAAATTGCTGTGAGTCTTTATATACTGGTAAGCCTGTTTGATACTAATGTTTCCCCATGCCAGATATGGAGATAAACGAGAACAGGACTTTCGACTCGGCCCGGGTTTGGAGATATTCTTCATGTAATTAATTCCCCTGCCTTCCATGAAGCTTTCAAGATAATACCGCGCCTGATGTTCTCCGGCTGGTTGATATAATGATGGAAACGCCTTAAGCTTACGCATTAGACCTTTACTTACATTATATTGACCAGGCCTTGACTGAAGTGAGGATGTACTGAAACTATTTTGAATCAAGGGCTCATTTATTTTACGGTACCAATGCCTATCCCATCCCTTCCTGTTTATTATAGCTCGTTTGACCTGGTCGCTCTCAAATTCTAACCATTCAATATGGTAATTATCCAGCAGCTTTCTTACAGCATTGTCTCGCTTCCAGGTCTGAATATTGCCGTGTTCCTCATGACTGAATACCGTTTTAACATTGTACTTCATGATTATAGAATTAAACACACAGACGGCTTCATCTTCAAAACAACATAGTTCTATGCTGTAAGGAATAAGCTTCTGCCTCATATATTCCAAAGAATGAAAAATGAACTGTAGATGCCTCTCACTGCAATCAGAGCGATGCATTAAGGATGGCTCGAAGATATAGATTAGAATATATGGTTCTGGAGCACTTTCTGCCGCTTTTAGTGCAGCATGATCCTGAAGTCTTAAATCTCTTTTAAGCCAGACTATGTTCAATGATTCCTTCAGTACAATTGCTTTTTGAAATAAATAAATCTTGTACTGAAATGTTCAGGCGAAAAGGCCTAGAAATACTTAAGTGTCAGATCAATAAGCTTTTGCTTAAAACCGTTATATGGTGGCACCAGCAATTCGAGGGCGTTCGGCATATTTTGCTTGTATACCGCTCGAGCATTTGAAAACTCCCGGAAACCGTCTTCGCCATGTGCCTTTCCCATACCGCTGTTATTGACACCTCCGAACGGTAAATTCGTGTTATAGAAGTGCAAGGCATTATGGTTGATACAAGTAGCTCCTGCCCGGGTATGCGACTGGATATAATCTATTGTCTTTCTGCTTGTAGAATAGATATACAGGGCCAATGGATTGGGCTTACTGTTTATATATTCACAAAGCTGCTCATTGGTTTTGTACGAGCGAATAGGTAACAAGGGCCCAAATATCTCTTCCTCAAGTACTCGACAATCTTCTTTGATATCTTCAATCAGGGTTGGTTGTATGTAAAGCTGTTCCGCATCTGTTGAGCCTCCATAGACAATGCGTGCCCCTTTGTCCTTAGCATCATTCAGGTAGCCTTTAACCCGATCAAAATTGCGCCTGTTGATTATTCTTGAATACGATGGATCACTGGCAGGATTCGGGTAAAATTCGTCGAGAAAATGAGACAACTGATTTTCCAGTTCTTCCTTTATAGATTCATGCGCCATGATATAATCCGGAGCAATGCATATCTGGCCATTATTGACAAATTTACCCCAGGCAATACGCTTGGCTGCCTTTTTTAAATCGGCTGTTTTATCAACTATTGTAGGTGATTTACCTCCCAACTCAAGGGTAACCGACGTCAGGTTTTCAGCAGCAGCCTTCATCACGATTTTGCCTACCGTCGGTGAACCTGTAAAGAATATATGATTAAAAGGCTTCGACAAAATATACTGAGTCGTTTCTACAGCGCCCTCGACCATATAAACGTGATCCTCATCGAAAATCTCCTTTACTATTTTAGCTATCACCCTATTCGTATTTGGTGTAAACTCAGAAGGCTTAAGAATGACTGTATTACCGGCTGCAAGGGCCGAAACCAGAGGACTTAATGTAAGGTTGACGGGGAAATTCCAGGGCGAAATTATAAGCACTCTTCCTTTAGGTTCTGCTTTTGTCCATGAACTGGACCCCATCAAGGCGAATGGGGTTGCCTTAGTTTTCTTTGACATCCATAGAGAAAGTGACCTTCTGGCACATTTTATCTCAGAAATCACAGGATATATCTCTGTCATATCTACTTCAGACTCATGCCTCCTGCAATCCTTGTATATAGCAATACGGATTTCTTCCCTATGGCTCATAACGGACTTGAGGAGCGCATTAAGCCATTTTTTTCTTTGCCGGACACCAGTAAGTGCTATAGATCGAGACGATTCAGCTTGCAATTCAAAGATGCGGTCTATTTCTTGTCTGGAGGATTCTCGATTGAACGATGTAGAGGCTTCCATTTAGCTTATTTTAACAATGAAAATAAGGCTTTTAACACAGAGCTGAGTCTATTGAATCAACTGTATTTCTTTTTACTTATGCGGTTGAGAGAGATCTGCTTTTGCTGCCTTGATTTGAACCTCAATTCTGTATCCTGGGATTTATGGGCGTGTTTGGTGGGCCTACCCTGCACCCTCTTTCGCCACCTTATGAATGAAGATTCCTTCATTTCGCGACGCATGAGCCTTATGACATCTTTTTCTTTAATTCCAAACTGCAGTTCTATCGCATCGAATGGCGTTCTGTCCTCCCAGGCCATCTCGATTATCCTGTCCAGGTCTCTATCTGTAAGATTGTCGTACATACAGCACAAACAGTCAAGCGCGCTGTCTGTTCATTGAAAATCTAAACTTATAGAGAAAGAGCCTTAATTGGCAGCCAACTTATGTCCCAGCCAGGCCATCGGAATGTAAGCTCCAACCAGGTCCAAAACCGCAAACCATGCAGGTCCAGGAATCATCTGGACAGCCATTATACCCCCCAAAAGAAAAAAAGCACCAATAAGCATGGCCAAGATCAATTGCCTTGTGGCTGCTATACCTGCGGTCGTAAATGCTCCAGCCAGAGTACCCAGTCCATGTGCCAGGAAAGCAGGCAAGAAATGAATCGGCTTATATTTATCAATGTTGGATTTTATGGATTCTATATCCGAAGGATCTACACCATCAGGCACTAGCATTGAGCCAAGTGTCATTACAATACCCATATTTACCAGAGATCCTATGACCACGCCCCCGATCACTGCCAGAGCGTTTTTTAAAATTGGTGGCATATTTCAGTGTTTTGATGATTAATGCTTTAAATTACTGAATACTAATAAGCAAAAATCATTATTCTGTATTCTCATTTTAGTCGGACTTTATGAAAGCCTTTTGGATATATCCAACATCAGTATAAATCTTCAAATAATAGATACCTGAATTAAGGTCTGCTACAGATATATTCGCATAACTCGAATTTACTTCATTATGGACTTTAACACATTGACCTAGATTATTGAATACCTCTATCCTATGAAATGAGTAACTGGTATTATTCATTAAGCTAAGCTGTTCAGAGGCTGGATTTGGATACAATCTTAAATTCTGTTCACTTATTTGCAACAAGTCATCAGTTGATGTCAATTGTTCTCCTATAAAATGAACCTCAGAAATTCCGGCACAGCTATAATTTGAATTCCAGGTCTCTATCACATCAATTGCCAGAAACCTACATGGTACTGATGACAAATAAATCGAATCAGGTTCATTATACTTCCATGAACCAGGAGCTTTTTCTACCGCTACATTTTGCCGTACAGAATTCCAATGCTGACCATCATCCGATATCCAGATATCTATCGATTTGACGCCATCATTAGTATTTCCCCAAACATTATAATTCCAGATTACCAATGTATCGATAGTATACGTATTGGCAAATTCAAACATCACCCAATGACTGTTTTGACCAGTATTCATTGGAGAAACTTTTTCCTCGCAAGATAGCCAGGCATGCTCTTCAAATGGACTATGCGTATTGGATAGACATTGCCCATCTAACTTAACAGCAAGACTCAGGATGCAAAGCAGATTGAATAAAATGTAATTTCCTTTCATTTTAATTGTATTGACATTTAAATCAAAAACCCAAGGGGAGCTGATGTGCTGCTTGAATCATAAAAGTTTCCAATATTGGGCAATATGGAACTGAGATCATTTGGAGAAATCCCAAACCATAATGCCAATTCTGCAAAATATTCATCAGCACTCGTTGTAGGCATCAAAACGCCCCCGCCCAACTCGATGGATGTTCCCAGACTCAGGATTGGATAATCACCATACATTTTTTGTCCATTAACAGCACCCCCCATTACCAAGGCATTTCCTCCCCAGGCATGATCAGTCCCATTTCCATTTGAGGTCAGCGTGCGCGCAAAGTCTGAAATGGTGAAAGTGGTAACACAATCCATGACACCCAACTCAAGCATAGCAGAATTGAACTCACTTAGTGCAATATCCAAAGCTTCCAAAAGAGCGCTATGGTTATTTAGTAATTCATCATGATTATCAAATCCACCAAAATTGATAAAAAATATTTGCCGGCTTGCCCCTAATGATTCTCTTGCTGAAATGGTCTGCGCAACCATTCTTAAATTTTGTGATAGATTATTATCTGAAAAGACTGTTGCTAACGGGTTAATGTTCTCTATGGCCGTATTAAAAAACTCATTGCTGTCTATAGATCTTTTTAAAACACCTTTATACGAATCTTTGAAAATATCTTCATAATTCCTGTTCACCATGTCGTTGATATCCTCTGTCATCATTGCAAGGAATGGCTCAGGATTATTCCATCCTTGAATAGCAACGCCACCATCGTTATTAATGGCATACTCTATAATACTGTCACCTCTCTGAAAAATATTATTGCCCCCAAGGGAAATATTCATTGAAACTTCATCTGAAGTATTCAAGTCCTTGAGAATATCCGCCATTTTACCTCCCCAGCCTGAACTGCTTCTAGCCTGTGGAAAAGCTGTTTGCCAATGCATTTGTTGATCAGAATGAGAGAACAAGCCTAAAGGCAGCTTGGCGGAGCCATTTAATACAGACTCTTTATTAACAGGTTCCACCAGTGATCCAACATTGCTAATGAAAGCCAGGTTGCCAGATTCAAACATCCCTTTAAGTCTGGTAAGAGACGGATGCAGTCCATATTCCCTGCCATCACCATCTAAGACATTTATGGGAAGTAAACTTTCACGTGCTAAGGTTTGATTAGACCTTGTAGCTGCGTACTCAGCATACTCATTGGAACTGCGAGGAACAAGCATATTGAAGGAATCATTACCACCAGAAAGCAAAATACACACAAGGGCTTTATAATCACCCTCTAATCCACTTGTTGACGCTGCAATCGTATTCATAGCTTTGAGATTGATCAGAGAAGAATACAGTGTAGTTGTACCCAAGGCCATACAAGGCAATGTTCCTAAAAATTTTCTTCTGCTATATTTATTGAATGTCATTTGGCGAATCATTTGAGAATTAGAAAATCAGGATGAATCATTATCATAAACAAAGCATAGTACGACTTGTCAGGCGCATCAAGCAAAGAATCAGGCTGTATTGATTCAACAATAGATTCTTTTGTAGTCTCATCAAGCATTCCATTCACCAACAGAATGTCCAAATAATCCAGCAAATCTGAAGGAGAGTATGCCAAGTCCATCCACAATGGGTCTGTTAATTCTGCCTTAAAAGCTTCCTGATCTGATATATATGGTATCAAGGAATACTCATTGATGAGATGCGGCAATCGAATACCATATCGGCCATTGAGGTAATCACCCATTAAAGCCAGCAGCATATAGTTAATATAGTTAGAGCTGGTTGAAGAATTTAAAATTTGAAACTCAGGACCGACAAGTTGCTGATAAGCAAAGTCACTATTTGGCACATAATCTGGTCTGTAGAAATTAAATACCGTAGGTGAAGACATAGGGTGCTGATCCATAAAACCATTAAATATTAGTGCAGGATTCCAGTAGGTGCCATTTGCTGATTCCGCCTTTAGGGCTATAAGCATTTGGGTCATCCTATTAACTGGCGACTTCAACATTCCATTATCAGGATCGCCATACCAATAACACTCCATAGCCTCCTGATCCATAAAAATGGCTTTAACTACAGCCTTCATATCTCCATACTGAGCTGAACCATTGTCTTTAAATATGCGGGCCACACGTTGAACGTATTCCGGACTTGGATTTGATTTTACAAGTTTTTGAATCAGCTGTTTTGAAATGAAGGGAGCTGTATTTTCATGTCTTGCCAAATGAGCAATAGCTTCCTCAAGCTCTCTCATCCCGTCAGAATCCTGAATAAGCTTATCACCAACGATTATTTTTGGACCATCCTCATGCCACTCTTGGTACATTTTCATAGGGTCCAACAAAGAGTATCGTGCAAAATTACGACCAAACTCCACGGGTCTCTGATTGCTCACATCTGCCCATTTACTTCCAGACAAACCGGTAAACACCTTTGCCAATTCTTTGATATCGTTATTATCATAACTGTCAATCCATATACCTTCACTATCTAGTTTTCTGGAACCATCCTCATTCAACTCATAGAGACCTATAGTAAACAATTGCATAATCTCCCTGGCATAATTCTCATCCGGATGAATATTCAATTCTTCATTACTCCTTGGATTATTGATATGACTTAAATAAAATCCCATACTGGGGTTGAGTGTAATGTCTAAAAGTAATTCTTCATAGTTACCCAGGGCACCTTCCATAAGGATATCAAAGTAATGGGCCACACCATGCGGGAAGTTAACAAGTGCAGATTCGTCTGAAAGTACCAGAATTTCGCTTAAAGCCAGCGCAACGCGTTGCCTAAGTCGGTCTGAGCCATTGACAATATTATTCCACCACACGTAGCGAAACATAGTCCTGTTGACATTAAACCGCATCCTACACTCTTCAACTCCTAAATTGCTGATACACGCATCATATAAGTATTCAATAACATCTATCGTTGGGCCAGCATAATTACTAGATGGCAAAGACATTTGCTGATCCAACCAGTCTTCTATACCATTGTCCGCAACCCATTTGATATCCTCTATATCCCAACCTAAACTGGCATGTGAAAGGAACCTGGAAGCTGCCTGCAATTCCATATCCAAACCGGAATCATTGATCAGGTTTGCACTTTTAGAAGACTGATCACTTGATTGTACAAGTGCAAGCTGGACTTGCGAACTCAAACTTAAGCTGAGAAGCATAAAGCTAACTGAGAGCCTGAATTTCATAGTTGTAGTCATTTGTAGAATAAATAATATCTGAATGTGACTAAGATTTCATTTGACCTATCAAGGGCTTTGACTGTATAATCCAAAAAGTGTTTAAATGTACTCG